>Ga0209297_1001546_pt1 | contig 13370 bp, 25 predicted proteins | sample S_130805_MF_Meta_FD_187322 | JGI IMG/M metagenome (GOLD analysis project Ga0209297, IMG submission 187322) | Freshwater microbial communities from Lake Simoncouche, Canada to study carbon cycling - S_130805_MF_MetaG (SPAdes) (version 2) | ecosystem: Environmental > Aquatic > Freshwater > Lake ... | reverse complement strand
TACCGTACACCCCGATTCGACATGTGCCACAAGATTTCAAAAAAGTGTAAGGAAGCCGGGTTTATATGGTACCCCCGAAAATGGATTTGAATTGGTTGGGCAATACCCAACAGATAAATTTATTATTGAATCGGTTGATTATAATATAAAAGAAAATGAATCGTAATTGTATATTTTTATTTGTAGTTGTTTTATTATCATCATGTAGTAAAACCGTCGTATCAACACAAAATGTTAATTTAAATAAATCAAATGATAGTTTATTAACAAATAAAGTAATAAATCCTTTAGATACTTTTACAGGATATAAAGTGGCTTCTAATGCAAAACAACTTGGAACAGATTATTGGGAAAATACACCCGTGTTAAGTGATTTAATGATTGGCGTATTTCAGAAAAATTTTGAAGTTTTTGTAGAACGTCCAAAACCCGATGCTTATTGTGCATGGACACAAGCAATTTGTAATGGAGATTTTAATAACGACGGATACATTGATGTTTTTAATGCAGGTAGTGCATTTGGTGGACAAAAATCTAGATTAAGTTTTTTAATTTGGAACCCAAAAAAAATGATTTTTGAAGAAAATAATTTAATTAATAATGGAACTAATTTTGTAGGTGCTCCTGGTAAAGTTTCACCAATATATTTGAATGAAGACGGATATGTTGATCTGGTTATATTTGGTCATCAAGATGAATCTTCTTCAAATAATAAGATTGAACCAATAACAATTTGTTTAAGTGATGGTATCGGTGGTTATAATTTAACAGAATTAACTTTGGAACCCAAAGACCCAAATGATAGGTTATCCGGTGTTTACAACACAGGATCAGTTGGAGATTTAAATGGAGATAAATTACCAGACTTATTAGTTTCAACTAATTCAAGTATTTTTATTTTTTGGGGGATTAATAGTTTTCCATTTTTCACTAATAAAGATTTTACTACAATAAAGTTTGATTTTGCATTTACTACTAAAATAAAGGATATAAATAAAGACGGATATAATGATATTTTTATATCAACAAATACAGCAAATAAAATATTTTTAAATGATACCAAAGGAAAATTTGGGTTAAATCAAATAACAATAGTTTACCCAACTTCATCAACAAACAGTTTTAATGTATTTGACTATATAGTTGATGATATAAATTCAGACGGACTGAATGATATAATTAATATAGATGCAACAAACCATTTAAATTGGTCAATAGATGTTTATATCCAACAAAAAGATGGTTCTTTTTTTAGAGATCTAAGTTGGATTCAATATACAAGTTTGAATAGGACTAATTTTAGGAATAAGTTAATTTACTATGATTTTGATGGAGATGGAAAAAAAGATATAACTTATTCGGACACAGGAATGGAACCATACACAAGTCCAACCAATGAAATTAAAAATAAAACTCTTTTCATTAGAGAAGGTAACAAATTCGTAGAAAAAGATTTCTTTCAATATGACCCATATGCTAAAAGTTTGAAAGACAAATACTACAAGTAAAATAAATTAAAAATGGATTATCAAAAAATATTAATGGGTATATTATTGGGTGGACTTGCTCAAATCGGAACATTTATGCAATTACAAGGTTCATATCGATATGGTTGGTATGAAAAATATTATTGGATAGTTATTATGTCAAGTGTTCCTTTGGGTTGGTTATATATTAAATCGGTTAATTATTTTATAAAAGGGTTTGGGGGACAAATATGGCCAAGTAGATTAATAGGGTTTGGTGTAGGGGTAATTGTTTTTACCATTATGACCTTACTATTATTCAAAGAACCACTTAATTTAAAGAATAGTTTATGTCTTGGACTTGGGTTTTGTATAATACTGGTTCAATTATTTTTAAAATAAACATTAAATAATTTTACAACATGGACATTAGAAATAATGTCCATTTTTGATTGGAATATCATAACAATTTCTTATATTAGATATGTGTCTAAAAAGTAGATGAGATAACTGAGATATTTAAGAGAAAGGACTAACATGAAAAGATTTGTATTTTTCCACGGGTACCAAGAAGAACATCCATTATTGGATATTGATTGGGATGCAATCAACAGATTGAATAATATCAATACTATTATTACTCCAAATTGGGGTGGGGTAAATTACACACCTACTTGGGTTGTAAATCCGGGACTAATAACCTACACACCACCAAACTATACTATAACAACCACACCTGGTACAGGTACGTACACAATTCCATACTATGGAACGATAAACACAGCAACAGGGTATAGTTTAACAACATCAAACACAAACGGAACAACATATACAACAACAGGAGGAATTGGTGGAACTTTAACAACAGGAACGGCAACATATTCAAGTAGTAGTTTTAAATTACAATAAATGAAATCTAAATTCAAATTTTTCAGGGGGTATATTGGAACATTAGATTTAATGGACGAACAAACATATGCCACAGCATCGTTATATTATCCAAGATTAGATTCCAATAATGAAATGGAAAGATGGTTTGCTGAACGTGATTTACAAACTATAACTCACGAACAATATATGAGAAATAGAGACATGTTAATTGAACAAGAAAGAATAAGAAGATTAGGAATGATAAATCATTCAAGGGAAACCGATAATCAAATTAGATTGTTTCAAGCAACAACAACGGTAACCGTAAATCCAACACTATGGACTAAGGTTAAGATATTTGGAACAAGAGTTAAATTGGTTTTAATTGAAACTTGGAAGTTGGAACCTATCGGTGTTGTGGTGGTGACACTGTTAGTGTCAGTTGTTACATTCATAGGTGTAATGAAATTATTCGGAGCATGATAAAACCGTTCAAATTCTTAACAAAATACGAACACCATAGGTTCACACCTTATTCTTGTTATGATAATGCAAAGTATATTATTGAAACTTTAATTAGTACGGATGAATGGGAGACAACCATATTCCCAAAAGAATATTCACATGAAACAGGAGTATGGAGAGTTCTTTACATACAACGTGGAAGGAACAACTACCATTCCGTTGTTTGTCATGTACCAAGTAATCCAGGATACATAATTGATAGATTTAGTATTAATATTGATATATGATTAGTAAGTTCAAATTTCTAACAGATAATGATGATGATATACCAGAAGGATATATCAATTTAGAGAATGTGGAGATTGCAACTTGGATGTGGGAAAGTTTAATGGTTCCGTCAACGGCGACGTATCAGATAGTTTCGGTAGACACTAACGGTATTATTGAATTTTTAAGAATGTTTCCGTCAGAGATGATAGTTCCCGTGAGTTCTATTGTTGGTCCAAATGGTGTGGTTCACAATGGCGAAAACGAAGGAATTGGGTGGGGATTTAACATTCAAACAGACCCAATTCATATTACATATTTAAGATACAGACCATAATATTTATAAATAAACGACTATGTCATCAAAATTTTTCAACAATTCACAACAACCTAAGGCAGCTAAAGGAGATAAGAAACCTATTCCCACAAAACCTATTAAGAACAATACCCAAATCAAAAAGACAGGGAGAGGAAATTAAATTTGGTATATACGAATATTGTTGTATATTTGCTTTATGAAAGTAAAAATAACAATTAAATACCACATAGAGGTTGGTAATGAGGTCATTGAGTGTGAATCACTTGAACAGGCTGAACGTAAAATGAAACATATGTCAGATGTTGATAGGTTCCTAATTAAGACGGAACTAAAAGGTGATGAAGTATTAAATCAATATTTGTTAGGGTAACAATTTCTTAACATATACCCAAGGCAACTTTTTCTATTTATGTAGATGAAAATAGAAGCATTATTTATCTCCGATGTTCATTTAGGTTCTAAAGGTTCAAATGCTGAACAAGTGTTAAATGTCCTTAAACAATATCAACCCAACTATCTATTCTTAGTTGGTGATATAATAGACGGATGGTTATTGAAACGTAAATTCCGTTGGCCACAATCACACACAAACGTAATTAGAAAGATAATGTCTTATTCCAAGAATGGGACAAAGGTGATATACTTGCCAGGAAACCATGATGAATTTGCCAGAGAATATTTGGATTTGAATTTCGGCAACATTGAAATTCATAATGAATACATATGGAACAACACATACATAACTCACGGAGATTTATATGACGGTGTTGTTAAACTTAAATGGTTGGGAATATTGGGTAGTATCGGTTACGACTTTGCCATTTCCATAGACAGAAGATTAAAGAAGTTAGGGTATAAAAGGTCACTATCCAAATTCTTAAAGGATAAAGTAAAAGAGGCCGTTAAGTTCATCACATCTTTTGAGGGAGAATTATGTCGTCAAGGTATTAAACATAATTGTTCAACTGTAATGTGTGGTCATATTCACCATCCAGAAGATAAACTAATTGATGGTGTTAGATATTTAAATTGTGGGGATTGGATTGAAAATAATTCTTACATCATCTACAACGACAATGAATACACTGTTATTAAAGGATAAGTTAACCATAGTAATCCCGTGTAAAAATGAGGGGGTAAACATCTACGAGTGTTTGGGGTTCATATCTAAACAAAGAGGGATTGCAGGTACAAGAGTAATCATTTCAGATAATTCGGATGATGAGGAATCATTGAGGTGGATATATCAAACAGAATCAGATTACAAATATTCATTAAAAATAGAAGTAATAGAGGGCGGGTTTCCCGCTCAATCAAGGTTAAACGGATCAAAGTTAGTTACCACACCTTATATGTTATTCTTGGATGCTGATATAATGTTGTTTAAACAAGGTTTGTTGGAAACGGTGGTAGAATATGAGAAAGACCTGGTGACCGTCCCATTTGAGACGGAAACAGGGTTTAATTGGATTTTTAGGATGTTTGATGTTACCCAAAGATTGTCAGTGTTTCTTGGAACACCATTTGCGGTTGGTGGATTTCAGTTATTTAAAACAGAATCATATTGGAACATCGGTGGTTATAACCCAAATGAAAAGTTTGCTGAAGATTATTCTCTATCACAAAAGATTGATAGTCAGAACTTTAAGATACATAAAACTGGTGGTGTTTGGACATCAGCAAGAAGATTTAAGAATAAAGGAGTTTTTTATATGGTTAAGATATTAATCAAATCTTATTTAAACCGAAACAATCCTGAGTTTTTTATGAAAGACCACGGTTATTGGGGTTAAAATCAATATAATATGGTATTTATACCTAATGAATAGGAAAGAGTATAGACGTTTATTACAAGACCCGAAGTGGAAGATTAAAGCGTCATTTATAAGAAAGAGAGATAACCACACCTGCGTCAGATGTGGAAAGAAATCACATAGATTACAGGTACATCATACCAAATACGAAGATGGTCTAATGCCGTGGGAATACGATAACAGTACATTGGAATCGTTATGTTCATATTGTCATAAGAAGGAACACAATATCAAACCAAAGAAGAAAAGATTACCAAGAAAGAAGAAGAGTGTAAAAGAACCACAACCTATTAGTAGAGTCATTAGAGTTAAAAAATTTGATGAATAATATTTGGAATATTCGTTAATATAATTTATATTAAACATATGAAAAATGTTTTCAGTAAGAAAATAATTAATTTTACGCCGACAGGTACACAAACTACTCGTGAAAATTCTTATGCACCATTGTTACCAAATGAGATAATTGAAGGGGTTCATGAGGCAAATGAATTAGGGATTTCAATTGTCCATTTACATGCTAAAGATGAAGAAACATTAAAGAATACATATAAAAAAGAAACTTATCAAAAAATAATAGAAGGGATAAAAAAACATTGTCCTGAATTATTAATTTGTGTTTCATTAACTGGTAGAAACTTCCCCGAGTTGGAGAAAAGAACTGAGGTTCTACAACTACATCCTGATATGGGATCATTAACGATGTCATCATTAAACTTCCCAACAGGTGCGTCAGTTAATGAACCAAATATAATTTTATCATTAATTAATGAAATGGAAAAGTATGGAGTTAATCCTGAAATTGAATGTTTTGATTCTGGTATGATTAACTACACAAATTATTTAATATCAAAGAACATTTTAAAAGAACCACATTATATAAATGTAATATTAGGTAATATATACAACTCACAATCTGATATTCAATCAATAGCATCAATTAAATCTTCATTACCTAATAACGCAAAAGTATGTTTTGGTGGTATTGGTTCACAACAATTAAGGAGTAATGTTTATGGGTTACTTGAATCGGATGGAGTCAGAATTGGTTTAGAAGATAACTTATATTATAAAGATAAAGAGAAGACAACCAACACACAATTATTAAAAAGAATTCATAACATAATGAATGACATGGAGTTGGAAATTTTATCATCAAAAGAACTAAGAGATTTAGGATATGGAAACAAAAATATTAGTATTAGGTAAGGGAGATAATGTTATCACAATGATATTAGATAATTTATATTCTTACTCTATAGATAGATTATTAGATTTTGGTAAAGATATTGTTGTGTATAATAATTTAGATTTACCAATTTTAAATTCATTTGACCATGGCAAATTCAATATTGAAGTTTTAAATGAGGTTAATGTAGATGACTTTAATTTATATATATTAGGAATTTACCAACCTAAAAATAAAATTAAAATTATAGAATCGTTAAATCCTGATAAAAATAAATTCATTAATGTTATTCATAAAGGAGAAGATATTTCATATACAAGTACACTTGGTTATGGATTATTAATTAATTCTAAAGTATCAATTGCGGCGCATACGACAATAGGTAATTTTGTTTCTATTAATAGACACGTATCAATTGGTCACCATACAACTATTGGAGATTTTACTTCAATAAATCCAGGTGTTAATATTGCGGGTAATGTAACCATTGGTAAAGGTTGTCAAATAGGTATCGGTGCAAACATACTTGACGGAATCACAATAGGAGACAATACGGTAATAGGTGCGGGTTCATTAGTCACCAAAGACATTCCAAAAAATGTGGTTGCCTACGGTAGCCCTTGTAAAATAGTAAATCATCAATATGAAACACAATCCATATAAAATAGTTCAAATGTTCGAGGAGGAGGTTGCTGAATACACGGGATCACCTTACGCAATTGCATTAGATAATTGTACCGACGCATTATTTCTTTGTTGTGTATATTCAAAAGTAACAGAAGTAACCATCCCTAAAAAAACATACCTTTCAGTTCCACAAGCGATTATGTCTTCAGGTGGTAAAGTAAAATTTGATGATACTGAATGGAAAGGTGTTTACGAATTAAAACCATATAAGATATACGATTCGGCAAGAAGATTCACAAGTGGTATGTACATACCAAATAGTTTTATGTGTCTTTCTTTCCACCCTAAAAAAATATTACAAATGAGAAAAGGTGGAATGATATTGACAGATAATGAAGATGCGTATAAATGGTTTAAAAAAGCTAGACACGAGGGAAGAGACGAAATACCATACACCCAAGATAACATTAAGTTTTTAGGTTGGAACATGTATATGACACCACCAGATGCTGCTGATGGATTATGGTTAATGTCATCAATGCCAAAACATAATGAAGATACAATTGAGAACTATCCCGATTTAACAAAAAATGATTTATTCAATAAATTTTAAATGATGGAAGATTTAATACTTATAACCGCATATTGCGAAACTGAAAAACAAGAAGAGGCATTAAATAGATGTATTGATTCGGTAAGTAAACTTGGATTTCACATTTTACTAATATCCCATTCACACATACCCACACACATACAAAAAAAATGTAATTATTATTTTTATGATTATAATAATGATGTTAGTGAGGACCATAATTTATTAGGACATTTTACTTTTAACTTTGATAATAAAAAAATAAATTCTAGATTCTTTATTAAAAAATTTTACGGGTTTGCTATATATAGAATGTTTTCAATTGCTAGTCAAATTGCCACAAATTTTGGATATGATAATCTACATCATATTGAATATGATTGCGAATTGTTAGATGAAAATTTAATCTTTGAAAATAAAGAAAATCTTAAAAAGTACGATTCGGTAATTTGTACTGACACTGGTGATAAAAATGGGTGGTTGTATGGTTCATTTAAGTCATTCAAAGTTAAATCGTTACCTGATAAATTTAAAAATTACGATAGAGATTTTATTGAATCTGAAATGAAAAATCTAACTAAAACTCATTTAGAATTTCTAACAAAAAAATTATTTATTGATGGTGGAAAAACTTTATTTAAAAATGAACCACCAAAAGATAAATTTAAAAAGGGAAATATATCCGAACATAGGTATTTACATTTTACACTTTATTTTGATTCTGAAAATGAAACATTAAATATTTTTTATAATGCAATTAATATAAAAAAATCAGAAGAAATAACTGTAATGGTAAATAAAGAAAAGGTAACCAATCTAATAACAAAACCTGGATTTTGGACTACAAGAGAATTGGGTAATTTTAATGAAATAACACATGTTAGGGTAGATAATAATAAAAAAGTTATTTATGAAATTGCATTTGATGACGATTTTAGAGAAATCTTCAAAATAAAATCATATATTACAGAAAATTAAAAATAAATGAAAAACACATTCAATAAGGCTTACGAAAGTTATAAGAATCACATGAAAAATAATGTGAATGATTATGACAACACATTCAGACATCAACTAAGAAGAAAACAATGTGAAACCTTAATTAATTCTATTAATAATAGATTTAATTTTGATAAAATAATAACATTAGAAACAGGAACATCACAAAGTTATGATGATGGTTTATATGGATTGTTTCTTGGTTTTGTTAGTTTATATACAAATGGTAAAATGTCATCAGTAGACATCAACGAAGGATATGTTAAAAAATCCATACAAAAGTTTAATGAAGTTATTCCTGATTTAGATTATACCGCACACATAGGGGATTCGGTCAGTTATTTAAAAAATATAGAAGAGATACCAAATTTAGTTCATCTTGACAGTTGGGATTTTAACTTGTTTGACCCGTTTCCTTCCGCACTTCACGGATGGATGGAGTTTGATGCGATTCAAAGTAAAATGGAATCTGGTAGTATAATTATTATTGATGATAATTGGAGAAAGGACACAACGTTACAATGGAACTACGGTAATGGAACATCTACAGATGTTCCAATAAAGTATCCTATGATTGGAAAAGGAACACACATATATCAACAAGCTCTCGCCGATAGAATCGGTTGGAAATTAATTGGTAACCATTACGATACATTCGATAATATAAAGATTATTATACAAAAAAATTAAAGTGATTGTGTTTTAACCATTTTCATTTAATCGTTGAGTCAATTCATTAGTTAATATACGAATCCATTCGTCTTTTGTTTTCCCATTGTATGGGTCGGGTATTTCGGTTAGACCAACACCCCGTAAACATAAAATAGTATTCTCAATGTGACTAGCGGTCATATAAAAAATAGGGGTATCTCGACCATTTTGAGACCTCCAACAGACATTCCTATCGAATATTTCCCCTCTTAAGAATTTAAACTCCATAGACAAAGATAACATTAATTTTGTATATTCCAAATAATATCCTTATCTTTGTTATATGAATACATCAATAACTTTGTCGTTGGTTCTTTTACTTCTTCCTTATGAAATGGAAAAATCTGAAAGGATAATAATGGAAAAGATAAAGACGTTAGAACCAATATCTGTAACTTTAACCACATACACAACAAGTGCAAAGGAAACAGATTCAACACCTAACATAACCGCATCTGGTTTTAAAATTGATACACTTAATCCAATGAAACATAGGATTATTGCGGTATCAAGGGATTTAAAAAAGAAATGGAAGTTTGGAACAAAGGTGAGAATAACTGGTGCGGGAAAGTACAATGGAACTTATTATGTGAGAGATTTAATGAACAAAAGATATAAGAAACGAATTGATATATTAATTGGAAAAAACCATAAACAAATTAAATTAGAAGATATAAAAATCTACAAAATATGATATTCTTTTTATTCTACATAATAGGATTTATCCTAACACTAACATTCTTAAAGTTATTTGGTAAGAAGATGGAGATTGATTATGATCCACCACATGATGAGGATTATGACGACTATAAAAATAATGCTGAGGCCTATCTATTCTTTTCATTGAGTTGGTTTGTGACCGCACCAATGTTTATTGTTGTTGCTACAATTCAATTGTTATATAAATTTACACAATGGTTTATGAAATACCCAAACGTTTAATATGAAATTAGTTGCAATTGCTTTATTAATCTTACCGGTGTTCTTTATTGAAGCCACACTAACGGTATTAACAATTACTATTTATTTGTGGATAATTAAAGCACGTGGTGGTGATTTATTAACAGAAAAATTAATACATAAGTTATGATACTACTAATATACTGGATACTAACAACAATTTATGGAACATATTGGTTGGTTAAACATCCATCAGACAGAAGATATGAGGATGATGATGAATTTACATTATTGGAAGTTATTGCTAAGACCGTTCCAGCTGCATTATTATCGTGGCTATTTGTTCCAATGTTTTTATTACACCAAATAAAATTTAAAAGAAGGTGATTGAATTTAAATTTCTTAATGAGAACACAGACAATCGACCCAAAACAAGGGACGAGGTACTTATTATAGTTAGAGATAACCTAAACATACTATTTGATGGAAATTATAGAAACCATGTTGATATAGACGACATCGTTGAACAAGTGTGTAGAAATTTAAGAATAGAATAATATGAGAATTTTAATATTAACACATCAAAGGTCTGGTGGATTATCTTTAGTGTCTTGGATTTCAAGAGAATTAAATTTTATATTGTACCATGAACCATTCTCAATAAATTATTATGATGAAGGGATTATTAATGATGTTATGAATAATGATAATATCGTTGTAAAAGAATTTCAATATAATATTGAAAAAGGAGGGTTTAATTTAAATGATGTAATATCTAAATTTGATAAAGTGATAATACATTATAGAGGTAACTATAACGATGTGGCAATTAGTTTAACATATTTTGACAAAAACGATGGGACTAAAATGCATAAGACATATGAAATGACCGATGAATGGATAAAAGATAATGAAGAAGAGATTGAAAAAATGAAAGTAATTAATAATGAAATGTATTGTAGTGTCCAAAGATTAAAAATTGAAGGGTCTTTGACAACAACTTACGATGGAATATATAATGATAAATCTGATATACCAAAACTTTTAGAGTTTTTAAATGTGACTTATCCAAGACATTTAGATATATTAGATAAAAGGCATAAATTACAAAATGGTGATGTTGGAATGGATGATGTTAAAGTTAAACGAAAAATAATATGAATATATTGGAACTATATGAAAGATATAATAAAGTGTATGAAATTGAATTAAGAGAAGTTGCAACTCCATATCATTTACAACTTATGAAAGAGATTGATATGTTAGAGAAGTTAACAATAGATGAGTTTAAAGAAAAATTAAATAACATAGATTTTAAAAAGAAATGGGGAAATTAAAGTGTGCGGTATTAATATTTGGACCTTACAGAGAATTTGACACTGTATATGATTCTTGGTCTTTTATGGAACATTACGAATGCGATTATTATATATCTACATGGGATAGAAATAAAATGTCACATAAAGGACACGGTGTGGAAATTAATGAGGTTATTACAAAAGAAATGATATTGTCTAAATTACCTTGTGCAACAATTGCGATAAAGGAAGATGATGACAGGTATCTAAATAATAACTGTAAAATGTCATTTCATTGGAAAACCTGTCTTCAATTGTTGGAGGAAAGTAATAAAGAATATGATATATGTTTATTAACTAGATTTGATAATTTCACAACACCATTTAATAGTTGGAATGATATTGATAAAAATGAAATATATACTGAAATTGATAACAAACCATTTATGATGGAAAATGTAATGTCATTGAATGATTATTTTTATTTAGGTAACTTTGAGAAGATGAAAGAAATTATTAGAAAATTTCCTGTTGTTTCAAAAGACCCACACGGTGATATGTATAATGTTATAAAAGATTTAAATATAAAGTTAATCAATTTGTTTGAAAAAAATGATAACACCAAAGGTGTGCAAATTATTCAAGCTAGACCCAATTCAAGGGGAATGGAACATTTAGAATATAGTAGATTAGTAACTTTAAATGTAGAGTGGTGTGATGGTTGGGATAAAGAGTTTATTCATCCTCCAGGATATTACCCATTTAATTCTAAATAATTTTTGAGATTATATGGTTATAAAATAAATCACATTGAACTTGGTGACCCAATTCCCCCATGTGATAATCAATAATTTCATTATTTGTTTCCTCAATAATTCTTTGACCACCCTTATTTAAAACGATAGCAAGCGGATGATGTTCATATTGTCCCATTATATATTTTTTATCTAACTTTTCATTTAATGGTTTATTATAAATTATATTATCTTCACAAGACCAAAAATATAAATTAAATCCTACAAGTTTAGATAATTTAGACATTATTTCAATATAGTTTTTAACATCTTTAACGTATAACGGATGTGTTCTATTAATACAAATTTCTTCATGGACTTCTTTGTTAATTTTTTTTTCGGATATATCACCAGGACCATTACATATCCAACTTTCGTTATACCAATTATCGTTTGCAACCCATCTATAACGACCCATATAAGACCACCCAACAATAACAGTATCATTTTTTTTTATTTCGTTCATGTGTTCAATAAAAGTGTGAAATATTAAATCATTACCTGAAGCCCCCTTAGCATAGTTAATGGGATTTAAATTTAACTTTTCAGACAGTAGTTCCAACCATATTTTGGGTAAGTTACCACCTCTCCATTCTTTATACTTTATATAATGTGAGTTCATATCTAAGTTCCAACTCTCAGTGTAACTACATCCAAATCCAAATAAGTTATTCATATACCATAAATATGGTATTATTTAAGTTACTAACATCCAAAATCTGTTTTGGAATACCAAATATTATATGTATATTTAATCTTATGGGACTCTCAACATTTAGATTTTTCAGGGGTATACTTCGTAAAGCGAGAGTAGTTCAATTAAGACATAGATTGACAAGAACACCAATTGCACACATACCAGTTCCCCCACACACAGCAACGATATCTGAATATCGTAGAGCGTTTATTAATGGATGGAGATCCTGTGAGTTCGGAAGGAACATATACGACTGCCCACATTCATCATACGACCTGGTTGAAATACAATTAAAAAGGGAATGGGAATTTGGATTCACAGAATGTTTTAACACAAGACAAGAGGATTTTGTTGAGATTGAC
>Ga0209297_1001542_pt1 | contig 13396 bp, 26 predicted proteins | sample S_130805_MF_Meta_FD_187322 | JGI IMG/M metagenome (GOLD analysis project Ga0209297, IMG submission 187322) | Freshwater microbial communities from Lake Simoncouche, Canada to study carbon cycling - S_130805_MF_MetaG (SPAdes) (version 2) | ecosystem: Environmental > Aquatic > Freshwater > Lake ... | reverse complement strand
TTTACCCCAGTCAATTACAAACTCTGCTTTACCAAATGGTGCTGCACATTTGTTCTTAATCACCTCTACAGTAGTCTTGTTGCTTTCGTTCTCTTTGTCAACAGATTTGTTTACTTTCATCCTCATGTCTGAGTAGAACTTCCATGCAAGACCACCGGTTGACTGGTTAGGATCACCATAGCCACCAATGTTCTGACGGATCTGTGATATACCTATCAGTGTACACCTGTTAGCTTTCAGATGAGGCTTGATCTTACCGAGACCCTGACTGTTCAATCTTGCCTGTAAACCGATAGTTGCATCACCTACCTCACCTTCTACTACCTTTTTAGGCATTGCTGCAGTATGTGAGTCATGTACTACCAAACGTACATTGCCGGTTTTGATCAGCTCCTCAGTCATGTTGTAACCATCTTCCATGCACTCTGGCTGGATAATGATCAGCTTTTCCATGTCTACTCCCAGAGCAGTTGCATAAGTTCTATCAAATGCTTGCTCGTAATCTACCAGTACACATTTACCCGGTAACTTTTGGAAGTTAGCTATTGCATGTAAGGTCATAGTTGATTTACCTGATGACTCCATGCCTAAGAGTTCTATGAGTTTACCTACAGGTAGACCTCCAAGATTGGTAGCCAGATTTACGGTAAGAGAACCACTATCTACTATCTCTAACTCTTCTTTAGTATCCCGGCCCATGATGATGGTACCAGAACCATACCTCTTCTCTAATGCTTTTAATTTCTCGAGAAGGGAATCTTTCTCCTGATCGGAGTTCTCCAATTTTGCAATTTTTGCCATATATTTTGTTTGATTTTTTTAAAAAAAGAAAGGGATTAAATTTACGAAAAATCTAACCCCTTTCCAAGACTTTGAGCACATATTTATTGCTCGTATTTCTTTTTCCATCTTTCAATGGCAACCTCATTAGGGACATCAATATCCACTTGAATGTAGGTTGTTTTGGATACCTTTATAGTCTTTACTCTACTCGGATCTATGACCTTTGTAGGTAGCTTTGGTACCTCTTTTTTGGGTTCTTTGGGGCTAGGCATCTTTGATTCTGATTTAACACGTAAGTCTTTAGGTGTCAGTATCTTTTTTACTGTTGGAGTTTTTGGTTCATCAGGTATTTTCTTTCTTCCTCCTGGTGCCTTATAATCTTTTCTTTCCTTATAAGGCTGTCCATCTGCTCTACCAATCTGCTTCCATACACCATCTATCTTTACCTCTTTATACCTTATACCTTTTTGCAACCTGGTCCTCATATGACCATCGGGTGTTGTATAGTGCATGTTTGGCAAAGGTACTCCTCTTTGCCTCCAAAATGTCATTGATGAGGCCAAAGATTTTTGTGTTACACCTAATTCAGCAGCAACAGTCTTACACATTACACCATCTTCTAATCTTTTGACTACATATACAATTGTTTTCTTCCAATCTATTGAGCCATCTTTACGTGTATGCTTAATTACTTGTGTCATAATCAATATCCAGATTTACTATCCCTTTACTGTAATGCATTGCAAAACTTGTACTCCAGATACCACTTTCTACATGCCATGCAATATCTCCCATCAATTCCCTGATACCACGATAGCGATAGCCTCTTACATGAAAACCGTCCCATGCAGCAACAATATCTTCTTCTGTAAGTTTTAACAAAGTTGGATCTGCAAAACCGGTTGTGTCACAGAAGATATAGATCATTGGTAAGATTGTATAACTTTCCAGACCATGTGAATATGCCCATTCTTTAAGTGCATATGCATATAAGCCGGCTTGGAGGTAATAACCAAATTTCAGATATGCTCTCTGGGGATCTTCATTGTCCCATGATGTTTTCCAATCTATTGGCTGGATTGTTTTCTCTTCATGGTTCACAATTGCTTTGTCGATCATTGATTTGTAAGGAACATCTCCTACTTTGAACTGAATGGTCAGTTCATTAAACACATCAATACCTTTCTCAGAACGGACATTTGCATACACATGTGTGTAAGAATGTCCACGAAGCTTTGATACGATCTGCTCTGCTTTAGTGATCAGACTTACAGATACTGCAGACTTTCCTATTGTAAGAAGAAGTTCTTTGTAATAAATCTCAGCATCTGATCCTTCGAACATTACCAGGATCTTTTCTACATCTTTGCCTTTGAACTTAACTTCTTTGCCGGACTCATCATACTTTACATTCTGTACTGCATCGCTAAACAATGTCATGAAACTTTCTGTTTGCACTCCATCATTCAATCCTATCAAAGTACGCTTAAACAAAGCATCTGCAAGTTCCTTCATTTGACCAGAAGGTTCTACTGCAGATAGCATATGAAACTTATCTTCAAACTTCTGCTCTGCTAAGAAACAGTGTACCAGGCTACCAAGCAACGTAGCAGTCGATTCTGTCTCCTTTTTCGGGTTACCCAATACAAACTCCTTATAAAACTTCTCCCTGTCTGTATCAAAGCTTTTGAGGGCACTGTACGACAGTATATCTTTCAGCCCCCTGTAATCTTTCTCGGAGAGCTGGTTCTTTTCTACTCTTGCTGCTAATTCCATTATTGAAACAATGTTTTAAGTTCAACTTTTTCAAACCCTTCAGGCTTGATTACCTTTCCATCTTCTCTTTTGTGTACAAGACCGTCTGACCATAATTTAGCCATGTTATTTTTGTGCACCAGATCCCACATATCTTCCATCTTGTCTATAAGACCATATTCACATGCTGTACCAAGCAGGATATACAGGATATCAGTAAGTGCATCACCTACCTCTACTATATCATTATCCTGGTTAGCTTGTTTGAGCTCATCCAGCTCTTCCTGTAGGAGTTTTACTCTCAGCTCCTGTATTTCCTTTGCTGGCATAGTTGGTACTGGGAGTACGTTGCATTCAAATGCTATTTGAAATGCTTTGATGTCTGCTATTTCTTTTCTCATTATTGGTTCTTTAAACTGTTTACGTATTCTTCTAATGTTCTTACCGGCCAGTGAATTACTCTCTTTTTACCGGTAGGACTTACTAACCAGGCTTTTGGAGTAAAGGTTTTTTCAAAAAGTTTATGGGGCTGGATCAGGTTTACAAATATCTGGTGCCTTTGCCACATCCACTTTTGATTGATCTTAAAGAGTCGAGTCATGTTGTTCTGATCAAAGTCTGGTTTTACTTCTATCCAAGTAGATGAACCTTGAGAAATAAAAGGTTTCTCAAACTTTTTTGGTACAAACCCTGTAAAGACATTTGTAAATAGATCACAACCTTTAGTTGTCCAACTAATAATAAACTCCGGTGTATACACATGATCCTCAAGCAGTATTTGATTTTTTTGCACCGTTTTAGTTTTTGTTTTCATCTCAACTACTTCGGTGTATTTATTTTCTAACCTGTCCGAGAGTGATATAGGACCAGCTCTTTGTATGTTAAAAACATAGCCAGCTTCCATAAGCTCTTCAAAATACATGATTGTCATTACCTCCTCTTGGGAGTCAACAGCTATGCCGTTGTAATACTTCTGTTCTTTTTTCTCTTTAGCCATTGTCTGTTGTTTTTTCTGCTGTTAACAATCTAAGAAATCTATCTGCAGCACTATTTGCTATTTCATGTATATCTCCATGTGATACTTTTGCCTGTGGTAGATGGTTATCTGTATACTCATCATACATTGCCATAGCTATATTAGCTTTCCATGATTCATAATAACCTTCATCTTGTTTGAGTGCTTCTATTACCATTTGTACAGCACATTTCAGTAGTTCTGCCTGTAGTAACTGCTTATTATATGCCTCATGAGTATCATACTCACCAGACATTCCTTCTTTTACCCAGTTATCATGATGGTTATATGTCTTCCAGCCATTAGCTTTTAAATACTCTACCATATCAGGTAATTTACTACCACCTGCTCTCATGTCCTCAAACATGTCATTTTTGTTCTGTTCCATTCTCTGTTATTTTTGTTGTGTCATATTCTACTGCACTACATATTCTTCTATACTCACCTTTCCAGGTAGCAGGTTGTCCGTCATTTCTATTGTCCAAGTATCTAACTGTAATCTCCCCACTTTCTGTAATACCTTTTACATATGCTTCATTTTCGGCAGTTTTTGTTTTAGGATTCCAGTAGGCTATTACATCTCCATACCTGACACAAGGTTCTGTAATAGATACTCTAAATTTTTCTGGATGTTCTTTGCGATATTTCCTTGCATACTCTTCTTGTTCTTTGTCATATGCTGACTGACCTATTAGTGCTATTCTGGCATCCCTGTCTTCATCATAGCAATCTCTTGTAAATAATCCCATATTACTTTATGTTTAAAAATTTCATAATAGTCCTAAGTTCATTAATAGATTTACATTCTCCTCTAAACCACTTTACGTTCTTTGGGTAGTCATATACTTCAGTTTTTCCATCCTCTGATTTAGTTGGATCTTTTACAGTAACAGCAAGTATATGAGAATCATAATCATAACCAAGCATCATATTTTGCATATCAAAGCCTACCTGATTGGGTTTGTCATTCTTACCAAACCAGTCTGTTAGTTTTCTACAATTTTTCCAACCTAATGATTCTATATCACTTTGATCAAGGTAGCGAGTTCTTATGTAGTCTTTTACACTATCACCATGTATATTACAAAATCTAAGATACCTTCTAAGATCATCTACAGTTAATTTATCTTTTACTATATCATCTTCAAGGCTTATATCAAATGCACCTTTACAGGTAGTATGTTCACATTCATACCCAACATGTAGCTCTGAAATGTCTGGGGTATAGTATTTATTCTGTTGTTCCATTACCCAAAAGATTTACGAGCAGCTTGCTCATTGTCAAAAAATCTACAAGCCCAATAACTATTATTATCCGGATTGTAATAACCACACATATCCCACTCAAGAGATTTCATAGCATTTACACAAGTTTCTTGGAATGTATTACCTTTCCACAGTGTACATGATTCATTAGTAAGATTAAGCTGAAAAGCTGTTCCATGTTCTCCAGTAGCAGCATATCCTTCTATCCACACCTGATACTCATTTTTACCATCTTGTACCTGCTGAGTATATACTGGTTTTGGTTTTTCTTCCGGTGCTTTATAGTCACTTACGTCAAAGATGATAAATTCAAATGACGTTAATGGTTTACTCTGTTGTTCCATATTTCTGAAGTCGTTTTATCATTTGTAAATTCTTAATCATCTGTCTGATTTTTTTATAACCAGCAGTATTTGTTATTACATGAACTATTCTTTTTTTAACAGGTGCTCTTTTATAAAAGAATCCAAAGATTTCTTTTTTAAAAAGGTTTGTAGAAAACTCACTTTTATTAAGTTGTATTTGGAACTGCTTTCCATCTATACCTGGTTGTAATTGTTTCCACAAACCTTTATTCTGTTCTTCCATCTTGTTTTAGTTTTTCTAAATTTTTTAATAACAACTCTGTAGCACCTTTCCACTTTTCGGATTCTTTTAATAAATCTTCAATATCCCATAACCAAATTTCCCAATCGTCTGATGTGAAATGTTGTTCTACTGTATCTTGAGGATAATGTTCATAACTATCTTCATTTACATCATGTATTCTCATTAAGGATAATTCAGGATTATCAGGATCTATTAAATACCTAGTACCAGAACTACCAGAATCATCCCAATATTCTCCAAATCCTAATAGGGTTATTATTTCTTCAGTTAAGGCAATAGAGTATTTATTCTGTTCTTCCATAATTAATAGATTTTAGATAATTATCTCTTTCTTCCCATGCAGCCATTTCATTTTCTTGTAAAGATATTGTACCTGTCCAAATTACTTTTTGTGTTCCGTCTGAATATCTTTCTGAAACTATTCTGTAATGAGGATACTCATCTGACCACTTTTCTCCCAAGGCTATTTTAAGCTGTTGTTCCATTCTGTTCTTCTTTTAGCTTTTTATAAAGTGCTTCTTCATATTCTGATCTATTTGTTTTATTCTCTAACCACATTAGATGACCAGATACATGTTCTTTTGTTTCGTACTCTTCTTTTGTCATGCTCCCCCATGTAAACTTTTCATTTAGTGCCTTTTCCATCTTAGTTAAATTCTATTGGTTACACTTTATCATATGTTTTTTCAAAAATATCTGGCTTGCATGGGTAGAACTCACCATTAACACCTTTAATAACAAAATCGCCTATAGATGCCAACATTACACCTTCAAGTGTTTGTATGTACAATCCTGTGTATGGTGTATTTTCATCAGGGAAATCGTTGCTATAATGCTTCCTGCAATTACTGCCGACAAAATCGTTTATGTCGTTTGCGTTACTTTCGGTTAATTGTATCGCCTCAATTACTACTGGTTTTTTTCTGTATTGCATAATTGTTTGTTTTAGTTAAATTCTATTGGTTCCAATTGTTTTAGTATCTCTTTCCACAACTCTCTATCTTGGTATTCACAGAGAATGTTACCACTCTTACAGTAGTACTGTATACTGTTGTTGTCTTTTCTATCACTCCATGATTGATAACCATAGATGTCTTTCATCTTCACCTTGAGGTGAGTGTAGCCATCTATAGTTATCTTCAGGGAGTAGAAGTTAGTGGTTATCTTAACTACCATATTTTATACATTTATCGTGTAATACTTCTTAGCAAATAATAAAATAATAATACAACTATTATCAGTATGGTAGAAACAATAATTAATGCAATTTTCATTTTTTAAGATTTTTATTTATACAATAATTTCTTTTTCTATTAATATCATTTTTACACTTTCCCAATCTACAAAAGGCCTTTCTTCTAAACTAGTATAAATAAGTGGACAACCCAATGCAGCATCATCAATATATAACTGAGCATAACACTTATTACTTTCTGTCCATTCTTTTTGAGTAGGGTTATAACCTACACCATAAAGAATAAGGTCATTATCTTCAAACCAACTAACTGCTTCTTGTAATTCTTTTCCACTTCTCATAGTAAAAAGAATTAATTGATTTCCAGATTCCATTAATCTTTTTAATACAGGAACAGCTCCTATATCTTTTCCTATCTTTGGGTATTCATGTGTTACTACTGTGCCGTCAAAATCAATTGCTATTTCCATCTTCTTCTAATTTTAGTAAAAAATCATTTGGATCAATTTCCTGCTTACCTAGCTTATAAGATTTCTTTTGTTTTTCATAATCAGGATGTGACTTTACTTCATCAATCAAATCCTCTAAATCTCTATTTTTTACAGCAGGTTGTTTTGCAGGAAGTTCTGCAAGATACCGTCTTCTGAGTGAGTAAGCAAGAACATCTGCCATTTCTGTTATGTGCTGTACATTTACTTCTTCACCTCTTGCATCACCTATATAAGTGTGTAGTGCATCAAACAACACCTGACCAAAGCCAGGTGTGTCTAATACTGCTAATTTAGTCTTTGCTTGCTTCATTTTCTAGTTTTGTCTGTAAAGATAATAGGTTGTACCATTTACTTCCTGCTCTTCTTCTATGCCTTTTTCCACATGTATTCATATGCAGTTTTTCTTTTACCATTACATACTGAGTGAATATTTTTATTTGCATTTTTGATTTTTAGATGGTTTTCTACTTCTCCCATGTTATTGAATATATTTAGTATATTGCCTTCTTTATTCATCTGAATGAACTTATTATTAGGGTATGCAGTATTTATTCTTTCTATTCTTTTTTGGATTTCCTCTTGATTGTGTTCCTTTATCCATATGAACCCATGTGCTGAGGGTTTGACTCCGTTTACTGCTCTGCATATAGATGTTCCACCAAATATTTTATTTGCTTCCATACTACTAGCCCATTCTTTTATGAACTCTCCAGACATACTATATTGTCTGATTTTTATCATGACCTTTAACCTTCTCTTTTCTATTGTTTCTTTAGAAGGTTTTCTACCCAGTGCCATATTTCTTAGTCTTAACTTCTCTTCTTCTGATATCTTTTTACCTATTAGTTTTTTAGTTCTTTTTTCAATATGTTCAGCTGTTTGTTTATAGCCAGACATTCCTCCTGCTTTTGGACATAGATTATATATTGGTTTTAGAGAGTCTATATATAGCTGCTCATTGACGATTAGAATGTCTTTTTCACATATATGTAGGATGTCAAAGAGAAATGCATCTTTACCATATTTATTATAGGATCGCTGTAACCGAGTATTAGGATGTATCTGCTGCTTTAGATCAGTTAGATGTCTTCTCCATCTTTTTTCTATATTAACAGACGATCCTATATAGTAGTCTTGGGTTATACTATTTGTTATTTTATATATACCTATGGTCATTTTCTAGCTATTTTGTTCAGTAGTATTTTATGTAAAGATACTGAGAATTAACTAGAAAATGACCTCTTCCATCAGAATTTATTGTTTGTATAGGTAGTATTCAGTGCCATTAACTGTTTGACTACGTTCTATTCCATCATGCCCAGACAAACAGTGACCTCTTCCATCCATACGTGCATCACTTTTCCAAGCATCTTCATCAAAGTAGTTACGTATACTTTGAGGTATTTCAAGACACTCATCTATATAGTTTTCAAGACTCTCATCCCATGCATCATCTGCTTCACTATCTGTATATACTAACCAGTCACTAGTTCTCTCATCATATTCTTCTACATCTACTTCTGTACCGTTATCTTCTAACCACTCTTCAAAGGATAATGTTTCAACATCAATACCTTCATTTTCCATAAGGTAGTCTCCCCAATTTTCTCTCATTCCTTCTTCAGTACCTTCCCATATCTTTACATCATCTCCTGTACCAGTAGTAAACCATACAAGATCATCTACCTCTTGCATCAAAGCAAGACTCTTTTCTATTTCTGTTGTCAGTTCCATTTATTCTTTTGTTATCCTGTTATCCCAAATAGTTTTATCGTCTTCATAAACCTCTATTGTAGCATCACCGTTATTTTGCTCCGGTGTAATTGATACTTCTGTATCACAAAGATTTTCCCATTCATAAGCTAATTCTTCTGCAAATAAGTAATTAGAACCTTCTCCACTTTTAAGAGCTTCTACTACCTGATCCAAGTCTACATCTTCTTCCAAATATGCACGACACCAGGTTGTTACTTTAAAATCAACATACTTTCTTGACATGTTATATCCATTTAAGTTGTTTAGCAATATTGTTTACCTCTTCCATTTTTATTCTGTGACAGCCTACTATGATCCTTTGATCAGTTATCTCTGTTACATTATAAAGGTCTAACAGTTTATAGTTACAGCATTCCTCTGAGTTACATCCACCTTTAGCAAGAATTACCTGTATATATCTGTAGAATTTCTTAGCTACTTCTACAGGTACTTGTACATTTTGAGATGTTTCAATACGTTCTTTCTCTGCATTGTATCTAAGAAGATCAGGTTGTGATGAGTTACTACCATATCTGTGTCTTTTCTTTTGTACATATGGGTTATATGCCTCAAAGTTTCTCCATTTCTCTATTTGTTCAGCATTATCTCTCAGCTCTTTTTTCTCTCTTGCTATCCTTGCTTTTTCTTGCTTTTCTAAAAGTAAAGGATCTGCTAACCTTTCAGCTTTCTTCTTACTATACTCTTCTATCTGGTTTTCCCACTTATCAGACTTTGCATCAGCTATAAGAGCTTTAGTAAACTTGTCTACCTTTAGTTTAAAGAATGCTATGTAGGTTTCTAATTGTCCCACACAAGATCTTGCACTTCTTACATACCACTCTTTATTCTCTCTTGCTGAAGTTGCTTGTTTTAAAAACCTTTCAATCTTTGCTCTCCAAATACTATTATTAGCATCATGATCAGGTGTAGAATAATATCCTGGCACCTTTGGCATGTAAAGCTTGTCAAGATGTCGTGTTGCTGCACTTACTGAACTTACATGCTTACCGGTAGTCTTACTATAAGTATCTAAAGTAAAAAAGATAGTTGTTTTACCTTTAGCATCTACATATCTTTTGGCTATAGGAAAATGTCTACCAAAGCTATATATAACATCATTCTCCACATACCCACTACCAAACCTACAATCTCTACCTGGTTCATTAGCAAAGATGTGTGCAATCTCAGACATGTTACTAAATACCGTCTTCTGTCTTTTTGTTTTTGTTACTGTATTTGTTTCTGTGCTCATAATGCTAATTCAAGTTGAATGCCTAACAATAAATTTCTCTCTTCTTGCTTCTTTACCAGATGATCAATAGTGCTTTTGCACTCTTTGATCATATCCTCTTTACCATCATCACCGTAGTATCCAAAGCAGGAATCTACATGATTCTCATCGGCATCTTCTATTGTGAAACCGTAAACTTCACCTTTACTTTTTATTTCTTTCAGCATAAGATTCTTTCATTTTTTGTATACTTTCTAGGGTATGTTTTTTTCCCTTATTATATTCACTTATTTTTCTTTTAAACTCCTCACTTCGTTTAACTGCTCCATATTTGTTACCTTTCATCCTATCAGTAAATTTTTTTATAACTTCTTCATTAGGTTTTTTACCTTTATGAGATTCTGATAATTTTTTCTTTGTTTCTTCTGATGCTTTTCTTCCTTTATTGTAGGTATTTCCTTTTGCTGCTTCTCCTATTTTTTTCCTACCTTCTTCTGATAGTACAACACCATTTATTTTTCTAGTAGCTACTCTTTTTTGAATAGATTCTGTAGATTGTTTATTTAAATTGTCTATTCCTGTTTCATTTAAATTATAGCCATATTCTCTATCGTGCACTTTTAACAGTTTAGCCCAGTAATCTTCTCTTTCTATTAAAAAATCTTTTTCACATGTTTCTATTTTTTCAAATTTGAAACTTTCCTCCCCATACTTGTTCCATGCTGTTTGTAGATGTATATTTTTATGTATATTTCTTCTTAACGCATAATAATGCCCGGATTTTCTAGCTACAACATTATTAGCTAGTCCTATGTATATTTTACCATTAACAGTATTAGTTATACTATATATTCCAGATTTCATAAAACAACTATAGCACCAACATATAGGTGCAACAGTACTCTGATAAGAGAGGACTTCCTATATGTGGTGCTTTATATTAAGTGGAATAATTCAATTTGATCAGGTACTGTTGCAGTACAAAAATACTATATTGTTTTTATATTTTCTACTATCTGCTTTTTTTTCTTTTCTATAGTATAATCTATTATATTTTTTGCATCTTGTATTGCAGACTTCATACCTTCATCTCCATAATATCCATAGCAAGATTCGTCTATATCTTCTATATTATAACCATATACTGAATTTGTAAGGTAATTGTCATACACCTCTACTTCTCCATCCAAGTAATTATTTGCTTGTTCAGGAGTCCATCCTTCTGCTTCTATCTTGTCTTTGGTTATGTATATCCACCCAATTTGCCCAGAATCCCACCTGCAGCTAAATGAACTTGTACTGATCGTAATACCCGAATGGTCATACAGATACAAACCCTTGATGATTGTACCCTTCTCTTCTATTGCTTTGAACAGATCAGCTCTGTCCATATCATCATAACCACCTGTCTCTTCATATTGCTTATCCTGGTACTCACTTCTATCTATCCCAGCCAGCTCATACAGAAGATCTATTGGCTCCTGATAGTTCTTGCTTATGGGACGACCATCTTCCATATCACCCAAATTGTACCTTGAGTGCCAGCAACACATAACTCCCGCAGAATCCCAATCTGTACGTGGATTGCATGGATCTTGGTCATATTCTACTTTGATGGTATAACCTTTGTATTCTTCTGTACTATAGTCCATTGTTTTGATTTTTGTATTTTTCCATCAACTCTTCTTTCTCATCTACACATAGATCATTCCAACTATCTGTAAGTTGATCTGCTATATCTTTTGCAGTATCTAAATGCAGATCACGTTCAACAAACACTTTCTTCTGATCTTCTGTATCAAGGTCATTAAACCAATCATTTACTGGTCCTTCATCACAGATTGTAAACTCTTCATCATCAGTTTTCCATTCTTCTTCAGTTATCAAATAGCCTATTCTGTTTACCCAGTGATAGCCGGCAGTAACACCGAACCATCCATCACAATCAATAACTGTCCATATACGCTTCGGATCACAAGATCTTACAAACTCAAGCTCTTTATCATAGGTCTCAAACATTTTATTTTCAAAAGAACCATAGTTAGTAAGATGATTTTCTACAAGAGTGTATTTATTATAAAAATCATCTATTGTGTTTTCTTTATTTTTGTTCATAATATTTCCATTTATAATTTTTAACTGTATTGCATTTTTGTTTACAACATTTTGTTATAGATGTAGAATGTGTTTTTAATTCCTCTGCTGCTTCTTTACTTGAGTCCCATATCTTTATAACGGTACCATCCAAATCAAGTTGCATCACCTTTATTTTATTACTTGGTCTGCCTTTTTTGTTGGCAATTTTAGCCCTCTCACTTCTTCTTTTACGTTCTTCAATGCCTTTACTTGTTTTATAGAAGTCTTTTACAGCTTGGGTTATTTTAATCTTTATATCTTCCGAATGAGGGATATCTTTTCTACGACTATTTCCTTGCATTCTTTTTGACTGATTAAGTGTCCATTCTTTATTATGACAAGTAGTACCTTCTCCTCCATTTGTCATATTACACAATGTACCTAATCCAAGATCTTTTCTACCGTATAGAGATATAAATTCTATCTCTTTTCGAAATGCAATTTCTTTAGAATCAGTTTGGTAAATTATTTCTACAATATAATTGGTGGACTTTACTATATTTTTCCAGTAAGTATTCCGGTGTACTTTGGAGTGGGCTCTTTTGTAGTAAGAACTTTTTTCTAAATCTATATGTCCAACACCTATATAAAAAGGTTCATTCTTATCAAGCCGGATATGCCTATATAAGTAGTATGTAATGCCCATAATAATATAAGACACCTGCACACAGGTGCAACCATTTCCTGATAAGAGGAGATGTCCTATGTGAGGTGTCTTTTATTTAGTGTAGAAGAAATCAAAGAGAATCAAGAAATGGTTGCATTGCAAAGATAAAAAACATTTTTCTTTTTATCAAAAAATGCAACCTTCAAAAGATGAATGTTTGTCTATATGATTTTCTACAAGAGTATACTTCTCTAAAAAGTTATCGTAAGTCAATGATTTCCCTTCTTGTTGGGGATTTTGTTCCTGTTCCATTTTGTATTTCATTTAGTTCAAATAAAAAGGCCAGGTATTCCTTTACGGTTATACCTGGCTCTTCTTCAATCAGCTTGTCTATTTCCTTCTCCGAGAGATGATTTAATCGTCCCAAGGAAGACCGAGAGACCTTGCACTTTTCAGTGGTTCCTTGGTTCCCGGCAGTGGCTTTTGTTTTTCGCATTTTGCTTCTTCTGTTCCTTTGTTCTTTGTTCTGCACCAGTTAATTGCATGTTCCTCA
>Ga0209297_1001540_pt1 | contig 13401 bp, 21 predicted proteins | sample S_130805_MF_Meta_FD_187322 | JGI IMG/M metagenome (GOLD analysis project Ga0209297, IMG submission 187322) | Freshwater microbial communities from Lake Simoncouche, Canada to study carbon cycling - S_130805_MF_MetaG (SPAdes) (version 2) | ecosystem: Environmental > Aquatic > Freshwater > Lake ... | reverse complement strand
TAAGAGATTGCAAACAATAGCTTAATTAATTGCGTTAAATTGCGTTAAAACTGTAAATAATTATTCTTTATATATAGTGGTGTTTTATTTTTTTACCGCTTGCGAGGGTTAAGCCTATAGCCATAATAGGTAGCAAGGCAAACAAGGCAAACAAGGCAAACAAGGCAAACAAGGCAAACAAGGCAAACAAGGCAAACAAGGCAAACAATCAAGCTGAAAAAGTAAAAAACAATTTAATCACTACTACTTACTACTCATGACAACACTAACAAATAGTCAAACAAAAGCACTACAAATACTACCGCGTTGGTATCACGGTAGTAATAAAATAGCATTACTACAAGGTGGTGCTGGAACAGGTAAAACGTACATAGTAAAATATTTCTTAGAAAGTCTACCGAATATTAAACCGTTGGTACTTGCTCCTTACAACGAAGCTGTAAAGCAACTTGAACTAAACTTAGGACAAGCATATACATTAAAAACAGTATGTAGTGCTTTAAACTTTTGCATGACAGCTAGAGAAGACAAACTGGTACTAGAACAAGTAAAAGAACCAGACTTTAGTAGTTATAACTTACTCATTGTTGATGAATGCAGTACACTCAGTGCTGAGTTGTTGTCAATAATAGAACAACTGAACATTTATGTACTTTTCATTGGGCATAAAAGTCAATTACCGCCAATACTAGAAGTTGGTACTTACGATAAGTGTATCCCACCAGTATTCACTAAAGATTACTTAACAATAGACTTAATAGAGAATGTTAGAAGTACTGGTGAGATACATGAGTTTTGTACTATAGCTGAAGAGTTGATATATTCAGTAGGCGTACTGCCTAATAAGTTCAAGGTTAACACTAACTTTGTTAATCAATTCTTAGCAAGTCAAGAAGGTATAGAAACTATATTCAATGGTAGTAGTAAATTTCTAGCTTATACTAATAAGAAGGTTAACTACTACAATGAACTTAGTAGAAATGCAATCTTTGGTACACATGCTGCTGATAGTGCGTTCTTAGTGAACGACCAAGTAATACTATTTGAGCCTACTTGTGGTTTCGTAAATAAACTTAGTGGCAAAGACCGTACAATAGACTACATTCTCAATAAGAAGAAGAATGAAAATACACTATTCACTACTAATACTAAAGGTGTAGTCAATTCTGTAAGCACTAAAACAATACTTGGTGTTGATTGCTATGAATTAACTATCAAAACTAATCATTACAGTAGTAATTCGGTCGCTACATTTTACACACCAATATTGTTTAATGATTTTACTAAACTGAAGTATAAGTATCACAGAGACGCTACTTACGAACGTGATACAAGTAAACGTAGTATTAAATGGATGAATTACAGTAGACTTAACATGTTATTTGCAAACATTAAGCATTCATACGCAATGACAGTGCATAAAAGTCAAGGAAGTAGTATAAAAAATGTAATAGTATGTGATAACGACATAGATTTATGTCATAACAATAACTTAAAGAAGAGGTTACGATATGTAGCATATAGTAGAACACAAGAAAATTTATATAGACTGAGTTAAACAATTAAACTAATACAAACTAAAGGTAAAAATATGGACGAAATATTTGAAAAATTGGCTGATGTTATAGCAGTTAGAGATGCAGTACAAGACAGTATCGACACATTCGAACTTACTGCTACTGATTTCACTGACGAATTCGATGAGATGATTGACGATACGTATGAAGACGTTACTATAGTAGGCAACTACTACACAAGTAGTCACGCTTTTAAAAATGTTAGTCCGACTGACTACAGACTAGCTTTACAAGAGTACGTAGACAACATAGATAAAGAAGACATACCGTCATACAGAGAACTTTTAATTGAATTGGAAAGTTTGAATGAAACAATAAGTGAGCTTGAAGAAGAACTTACAGACGAGACAACACATATTAGTAATTTAACAAACGGAGCATACGAATGAGAGCAATACTTAGCACACCCATGTTATTAACAACTGGTACTTTTAAATCTGAGATAATCTCACTAACTGAAGCGATTATATGGACTAAAATGTACAACCCAACATGTTACACTTCACATGAAACTGTACGTTTGCTTGACATAGACCCAACTACTATTGAGAGAGCAGAGTGTCATGACTATTACCAGTCACTTGTACTTAAACCTAACAAAAGATTGGCTTATGGCAAAGAGTATACATTAGAAGAGATTGAAGAAATTGGTGTCACTTGTATGTTGACTACCAAACTTGATGTACTAGAACTTACAAAACACTATCAAGAAGTGATGCGAAACACTAAATATGCTAATGAAGCTATTAGAACATCCGTTGTTTCGTCATTATTAGAGCATGTACCCTTAGTTAAAACTACGCATTACCCAATACTTTGTAACATGATTATATGCAGCTACCAAAACAAGTATGATGATGTACAAAAAGCATTAAAAATACTTAAAAATAGTTGCATTGCTGATGGTACTTTTAAAGTGGATTTAGAATACGGTACTTACAATGTTACTTACAGTGAACAATCCTACGACCCACTACTAGGTAGTCCAACTTATTATTATCAAACTGATGAAAATGTACCGATAAATGGGTAATGTTATGAATATTTACAATACTAAAGGTGAGTATTCGCCACAAGAATTGTTAGCACTACATAATGAGGCTGATAAACTTAAGATTAAATCTGTTGGGCAGATGCTAAGTATAGCTGAAACTAGAATAGTTGTAGCAAGTAGGCGAGTATTACAAGAAGATGGGTTCAAGATAGTAGTTACTAAGGTTAAAAAAGAACCTAAAGTTAAAATACCTAAAGAACCTAAAGTACCGAAAGTACGAGCAAGTAGAAAGAAAGTAGTAATTGAGGACGTTATTGAAGACAATGTACAGAAACTTGCCGATATTGTATTTAAAATACATAAAGGCGTTATTTTAACTACTGAAGAACAACAATTCTTTGAACTACAAAAGAGGATTAAAAATGGAACTACCACTTAGTTTTTTCCCTGAGACGTTAAGTACTTCTAGGGATTTTGAAGTGTACAATAATTGTCAATACAAATGGTACAAGTTACGGTGCGAAGCTTGGAATAGAAGTATGTACAACAATGACCTTGCTGCTGGTGGCGAATTCGCTAAGAGTATGGAACTAACACGTAATGCTTACTACAAAGAAGGGTTATCCAGCGAAGAAAGCATACAAGTAGGAGTAACTAACTTAGAAAATGACTTAGCTACTAATTACTACTTTGCTAATTGCGAAGATACAGTAAAAACCCCTGCTAAAATGGTAGAGGTATTTAAGGCTTACTTTAATGAGTACCCACTTGATAGTAGAAGTATTACTCCACTTGAACTTAAAGATGGTAGCATAGCAGTAGAACAAGACTTTAGTATTGAACTACCGTTTACTCATCCAGATACAGGTAAACCTATTATTCTTAAATGTAAGTTAGACATGTTAGGTCAAAGAGACAATGTAGTATATGTAGTTGACGAGAAGACATGTAAAAGTGTCTTATCAAGTCATGAAGTACAATTAGATTTACTAAGAACACAAAATCAGTTCGTACAATACGTTACTATTGGTAATAAGCGTAAAGATATACTTGGCGATTTACAAATTACACATGTTTGTATTAGAAAATGCAAAGTTAAAAATAGTTATGCAAGGAATGAGGATGTAGTAGCAAGCTATGAATTTCAAGTAGATGCTTGGTTTCAACGAACTTGGTACAATAATTTACTGAACATTGTTGAAAATATGTTAAATACTTACAACACATTGAAAAGCACAGGTAATAATAAGTTTTTACGAAATTATTCGCATGGGTGTACTTTATTCTTTAGACCTTGTTTATTGACAAAACATTGTACAAGTGCTTTCTATCAAGACCTTACAGAAGATGGTTTTGTTCAACAAGTACGTACAAGTACCATGAAAGAACCACTTTCTCTTAAAGAATTCATTAAACTTAAAACAAATGAGGTTATTTTATGAAAATGAGTGTGTTATTATATGGTGCTGCTGGTAGTGGCAAAACAGTAAGTGCTTTATCTTACTTAAAAAACTCTAAGTATAAAGTTAGAGTGCTTGCTTTAGATGTTAATTGTTTGCTAGGTATTAGTGATGCAATTAGACTACATAATGTTACTTTACAAAAAGACCAGTTAATTGTAGCTACTACTAATAGTACAAAGAAAGCTGTGTTTGGTGATAGTACACTTACTAAAGGCGACAGTAGTGAATTCATTGCTATTAATAATCAGTTAAATAATTTTACTGGTATCGATTACTTTACTAAAGAGACTGTTAGTTGTGGTAGTATATGTGACTTTGATGAAAATACAGTCTTTATTGTAGATAGTTTATCTACATGGCAAGATAATATTAGAAGTCACGCGACTAAAGCATTGTTAAGTCAACAAAAGAACCCAGAAAATGGTGTTAATGGTATGTCCCTAATAGGTGAGATGCAAAACATAATACTATCGCTTAGTGAAATGATACAGAAGAACATTAAGTGCAAGTTTATACTGCTTGCTCATGAGTCTGTAAATAGTGAGGAAGCTGTAGAAGGGAGTAAAGGTACGTTAAAGAATATTACTCCTAGTTTTCCTGGCATTAAAAACACGTCTCAGTTCTTAGGTAAGTTCTCAGTAGTTCTGTACTGTAGATATTTACCGCTAAGTAGTAAGTTTGTATGGGTAGGTAGCGATTTGAAAGATGCTATTGCTACTGTACCCAGAGGTATACCTAGAGACAAACAATTGAAATTCAATGAACTTGTACCAGATTTTACAAATCCCGTGTACTTGTTTGAATAATTAAGCACCTTAGTCTGTACTATAAGTATTCGGCGATAACTGCTAGTAGTTATAATCGCACTGGATTGTCGTAACCAGTATAACTTTTAAATTAAACTTACAATTGGAAAAAACAAATGAACTTAGATTTTGCAAGCTACTTAAATGAAATGAACAAAGGTCAAGTAACTGAACTACCTGTACTAGCTGAAGGTACATATGTTGGTAACTTTATTGGGTTTGGTAGAAAGAAAGATAATATCATCAATACCTTACAGTACGGTATTATCAAAGCTGAAGAAGGTAAAACTAAAAAAGGTGTAGGTAATGCTTGGTGTATGCTTAGTGGTAGGTTGTCCATTGATAGTGCATACGCTAAAACTACTATGGGTAGTGATAATGTTATTATTACGGCTGATAATGATAGTAAACAGCTTAGTTATTTCAGACTTAGTGATTTTGGTATTGACATTCTTAATGTAAATTTCTGGAACTTAGTAAATAGTTTTTTTAACGAACTAGGTGTAGCTCATATAGAAGCAGATGAAGCAGGTATTAAAAAATATGTACGTGATAGTCATATTAATGAAGCTATTTTCACTGGTATGAATGAACTTTATAGTGAAATTACCGCTGATAGTGATATTGACCCTGTACTTTACCCTGCTAAATTAGCTGAACTACAACTTAAGAACATTAATGAACTTATTGCTGGGCAAGAAGAGGCTACTAGAGTGTATATTGACATTGGTAGAAAAACAAATAACTATACTGGTAATATTGGACATTATGTTAAGAGTTTTGGTGCAATTAGTAATTTACCTGAAGGCGTTGTAGTATTTGAATAAGTAGTAACTAGCACAAGGACGTGCGTTTTAATAACATGGTAGTGTAATTTAATAACATGTAAAGGTATAAGAAATGATTCGTGAATATAGTGAGAAAGATGTAATGTTTGTCACTGATATGCCACTCGTTAAAGAAGAAAGTAGTGGTAAACCTTATTCTGAGTACTCTTCAGGGGAAATTAAGAATAATTTAGTACGCTTTAGTATGTTAGCTAATATACTTAACATTATTCCAGAGGCAAAATACTTATCTGAAGACGAAGCAAAGAAAAAAGTAGTAGCTGATAATAAAGTAGGTGATGTTACTTCTAGTGGTTATTTTCTAAATGATTCTAATGTTTGTTACACATACTTATTCACTGAAAGGTATGTTAAAGGTGATTTTGACTTTATACATAGTCTTGTAAATAAAAAGAACATTCCAGAGGGTGAAACTTACATACAAATTACTTGGCTTAAAGATGTATGGGTAAGTCAGCATTTATATGGGCAAATACAAGCTTTCATCGAGCAAATAAATAAAGTAAAACCAAAGATTGTTGTACTTGCGGGTAAATGGGCACTAATGCTTTTTGGTGCTTACATAGAAGATAGTACTAAACCTATTGCAACGATAGGAACTACTAGAAGTACTGCAAAAAGTCCTAAACAGTTTGGTGCTTTGAATAAATTTAGAGGTAGTTTGCTTACTTTTAACTCAGAAGTACCGTTACACAGCAAAGTAGCCGTAATAGCGATGTTGTCGCCAGCATTTTACTACCAAATTCAAGAAAAGTTCTACTTAATACAACGTGACTACCTTAAAGTTGCTAGTTTTGCAGTGCAAGCAAAGAATAAGTCTGTTGATGAACTACTAACAGACAATAAAATAACTAATGTTGCTTTACTTTTGCCTGAAGCAGTAACTTACTTGAATGAATTACTTGAACAATTAGATAAAGAACCAACTAAAGTATCAATAGATGTTGAGACAAAGTTTCAAGCAATTGATTGTATTGGCTTATGTTGGAAAAGTAATGAGAGTTTCACTATACCTTTTATTGAGATGTATTCTGTTGTAGTTACTGAGGATACCCCTGCATTTATTAATAAGTACGGTGTTGAGCAGAGAACTACTGCTTTGGCTGGTACTAATGTCACTAAGTTTAGACATTACTGGACTATAGAAGAGGAATGTGAAATACAATTCCTACTTAATAAGGTACTGTTACATAATAATTGTTTACATGTTGGGCAAAACTATAATTACGATTCACAATACTACTATAAAACTTGGTGGATTAGAGTATACGCTTCTTACGATACGATGATTCAGCACCATGTACTGCATAATACTTTGCAAAAAGACTTAGCTAGTCTTGCTAGTATGTATTGTGACAATTATTCTTACTGGAAAGATGAAATAGATGTTAAACATAATCTTACTAGATGGAAATATAATGGTAAAGACGTTATATATACATTAGCTATTACTGAGTTTTTAGATAAAGTATTGCAACAATCAGAGACGCTACTTAGTAATTATGAGTTTCAACAACACGAACTTAACCCTTGTGTTGTTGATATGATGAACAGAGGTATCTTAGTAGATACTAATGAGAAAGAAAACAATCTTAATATATTCAAAGACTTAATGGCTGAATGTATTACTAAGATTAATTACATCTGTGGTGAAGAAGTTAATCTTAACAGTACTCCGCAAGTTAAACGACTATTTAAAGACATGTTAGGTATAGTTCCTAAGCGTGATAGAAAAAGTAGTAGTGAAAGTTTCGGTGCTGATGCTATGTTAACGTACTTAGATATGTACCCAGAATACAGAACTCTTCTTACTCTGTTTCTTGAATATAAAAGTATTAAGGTATTTGTTACTAATTTTCTCAGTGCTAAGTTAGATGACGATGGTAAAATGCGGTGTGATTATAATATCGCAGGTACTATTTCGTATCGTTTTTCTAGTAGAAAGAATGTGTTTGGTGGTGGGTGTAATATGTCTAACGTACCTAGTAAGGGCAAAATAGACTTAAACATTGCACTACAAGAAACTGATGAGACAATTAGTGATTTTGAATTCATAACTGATGCTAATAATACTTATTCAGGGATACTTAAACTTCCTAATGTTAAGAAGATGTTCATTCCGCCTGTAGGTTATAAGTTCTTTGACTCTGATTACTCAGCAGTTGACTTATGTTTTGTTGCTTACGATAGTGATTGTAAATATCTCAAAGATATTATACGTGACGGTAAAGATGTTTATAGTATTCTTGCTAGTGAGTACTACCAAAAAGATATTACTAAGAAGGATAATGAGAGACAAATATTTAAGAGTATTATTCATGGTAAGAATTACAGAGGACAAGCCCCTACTTTAGCTGCTAAAGCTGGATTAAGTATACCTAGAGTTAAGAAAGTACTGCAATTTTATGATTCTAAATGCCCTGAAGTAGAGTTGTGGCAAACTAAACGTATTAATGAAGCAAAGAAGTATGGGTATGTTACTAATGTATTTGGATTCAAAGGTGATATTACTGATTTTGTATCACCTACTTGGGAAAATAAAGTAGTAGCTTGGATTGGGCAAAGTAGTACAGCTTGTTTAGTGAATAAAGCCTTAGTTAATTTAGTTAAGCAAGAGCAAATGTATGATGATAAGATATATGTTTTACTACAAACTCATGATAGTTTATCTGGTATTTTTAAAAAAGAAGATACTACTGCTCCAGAAAGGATTAAAAAGTACATGGAATTGCAAGTAGACTATCCAGACTCGTTAGTAATAAAAGCTAACGTACTTACGAGTGAAATTTCATACGGAGACTGTAAATGATTCACCTACATACTGATATTTATACTAATGAGCTGTTCAAATTGCATAGTAGTGACTTTAGAGTCTTATTTTTACTGCTAAAACATCAAGATAACCAGCATGACTTGTTTATAACTATAAGTCAAACACAAATAGCTAAACAATTAGGCATGACACAATGTAATGTTAATAAATGCTTACATAAATTACTGAAGCTAGGCATTATTACTGAAATTGGTAGAGTTAAGATTGTACTTAACAGTTCCTTGATAATAGATAATAAGTTTTTGTAAACTTTGGCAAAGTATAAATGCTAGTATTGCTGGTTAGAGCTTAGGTTACTCATTCCTACATCCCAGCTATAATAGATAAGTGAGTATTACCTTATACTACGCTATTACATATCTGATAGCAGCTTAGGCTATTATCGAGTAGTTCACGTTACGAACTTCTTATTAACTATTCAAAGGATACAAAATGTTAGAATATAAATTAACACTATTAGCTAAAGAAATTACTGACTTTGACTTTAAACCTACACAACAGAAAGAAGGGGATGCTGGTTATGACTTACGTGCCTGTATTCCATTTAAAAGTATTAGTATTTTCCCTGAAGAAACAGTAATTGTACCTACTGGTGTACATATAGCTTTAGATAGTAGAAATACTGTCGGTTTATTAATACCTAGAAGCTCATTAGGTAAACGTGGTGGGGTATTAGCTAATACTATTGGTTGCATTGATAGTAATTATCATGGCGAAATACAATTACTTATTCTTAATACTAATATGGAAGAATGTTTAGAAGTTAAACAAGGTGAAAGATTAGCTCAACTTGTTATTACAAGATGCAGTACTAGGTTGTTTCATGAGGTTGTTGAATTTACTAATGAAACTAATAGAGGTATTGGTGGTTTCGGCAGTAGTGGGAGGTTTTAATATGTTACTTATTGCACCGATAATATTAGTAATACTTTTCCTGTTGTTGTTGTTTGTTGCTAGTAAATGGAAAATTGACATTACAACTACTACTGCAATTATACTAACCTGTATTAGTATTGTTTGTAGTGTCGCTTATTGGAATAACCATGTACTTTGATATTAGATTTGAATGGTTAGATAGGTCTATTATAGCAATAACTCCATGCTTGTTCTTTGATATTGAACTACCTATTGCGTTGTCAGTAAATGTTACTTGGTTAGTTTTTGTTATTTCTATAGGGTTTTTTACTACTGATGAAGAGGATTTTGATGACACTGATGGGTATGTTTGATGCTTGTTATATGTATATTATATAAGGTAGAATTAGCAAGTAGTTGATTTGTAAGGAAAAGTAGGTGCTGTTTATTACCTTGACATATATAAAAAGTCCTGTAAAATATATATTTCCACATATAAATTAAACAGGACTGTATAATGCAACAGAAACATATTAAACCATACATAGACAAGTACGGCAACATAAAACATTCCGATAACGTAACTATAAGACTTATGCCTAAATACAAGTACAAAGGTATTTTACAATACACTCAAGTACACTCAGAATTTATAAATGAGGCGTTACAGATACATACACTCGCTGCTATGAAAGTACTATTAGCTTTAATCTCTATAAACGGGTCTATGCTCAATAGTACTAATAAAGTTAGTGTCACTCAAAAACAATTAGCAGACATTACCAACATACCACAATCAGGTGTATGTAATGCTTTAAAAGTTCTTAGGGAACGTAACTTAGTAGTAAAGCAATCAAGAGGGTTTATAGAACTTAACCCTTCTTATGTATGGAAAGGTAATCTTAATTTAAGAGAAGAGCGTATAGAAGAACTCAATCTACAAGAATTCACAAAACAAGAAGAAGCAAAACAAACAGAAGCAAATGTACAAACTAATACGTAAATTTAAGAAAATGTTCAACAGAGTATTCCACACACACACGTATACTTATATGCAATCACTTGGCATTAAGAAGTGTGTAGATTGTGGGCACTCAGTAGATATTATTAACATCGTAAAACATCAAAGGTGAGCTAGTGGTAAAAATAGATAAGAAAATAGTAGGTTATAAGATTGGTAAAGATGAAGTACAGGAAGAAGCTACAATTATTAGTACATTATTAGAGCGTCCTGCATTACTACTAAATGGTACTACTTACAAAATCAAACCTAGTAACGAGGAACATAGTTATTACATTACAATTAATAACTTAGATAATGTACCTTTTGAAGTGTTTGTTAATAGTAAGAATACCAGTAATTTTCAATTTATTAGTGCATTAACTCGTATGATTAGTGCAATATTTAGGAAAGGGGGTGATATTTCTTTTGTAGTAGAAGAACTTACAGTAATAACAGCTCCTAATAGTGGTTATTGGGGCAAAGATAAGTCTACAGGTAAAGGTAAGTATTATAATTCACTTGTCCATGAGATAGGTGACATTATTAATTTTCACTTAGCTTCTTTGAATGTTGTTGTTAGTGTTAATGTACCTGATAAATTACTAACTTGTTCTGAATGTAAAGAGGACTCTCTAGTAGTAATGGACGGTTGTTTAACATGTACAAGTTGCGGCTTTAGTAAGTGTGGTTAATATGAAACTTTATACTGTAAAAGAAGCATCGAACATTGCTGAAAGTAATTCACATATTGTTGTGTTCTTAGAAAGGCGTATGGTTGATATGACGTGTATTGGCGGTAGTACTGTTTTTAACTTGTACAGTCATGACGGTCATTGTATTTACTATAACGTAACAATGGATACTCAATTAAACTTTACTTTCTACAATTTAATACCCTTAACTAATGTTTAATTAAACAAATAAATAGGAATATCATGAAAACATTAACATTAATCGTACTACTTGTCACTTCACAGTTTGCTAATGCGACATTAAGTACTGCTGAGCAAAGATGTTTACTTTTAAGTACGTATCATGAAGCTAGGTCGCTTAGTGAAACTGACTGGCTTAAAGTAGCTAGTGTTGCAACTAATAGAAAAGAATTCTACGAGAAGTATGGGTTCGGTAGTAAAAGTAGTAATTTGTGCGATATTGTTAAAAGTAAGCAATACACTACAAGTAAATTACTTAGTAAACGAATTAAAGAACCAAAAGTACTTGCTAAAATGAAAAAAATATTAAGTAGTAGACGTATTAAGACAAATTATTTATTTTTTACAAGTCGAAACGGTGTTATGAGATACAAAAGGAGGTTCTAATGAATGAAGCAGAAAAGAAAGAACTTATTAGTGTATTTGTAAGTGCTGGTATTGCTTATTATTTGAAAGGTGATTGGCGAGAAGCATTTAGACAGAGTAGTACGCATAAACGATGGGCAAGTAAAACTAACAATGACTTTAAACTTGCTTTAGATAATTTTTACAAGGTGATTTAATATGAAATTAACAATAGAACATGAAGCTGGGTATGAACAAGCACTTAGAGGGCTTGCCTTATCGTATTATAAACAAGATACACCTTTTGAGACGTACTTTAAAGAAGTTAGACCTAAGATGATTAAGTTGCTTACGTTACTTAACAGTAAAAGTATTAAGGAAGGCAACTATTCCCACAGTAAAGTACTAAGACAAATACATGTTTGGGTAATGATAACAAGTACTAGAAGCTTCTGGTCACAATTTGCTACTTATACAGTAGGTGTTGTTAGTCAAAGTGCTTCTACTATGCACACACTTAGTAAGACTGAATTGTCGTATCAAGATTTTAGTCTTAATACTTCAGCAAGTATTGTTAATGCCTTTTTAGACCTTAAAGATGGTTGTAAAGATATAATCTTACTTAGAGATAATCTACCTGAAGGATTCTTACAAACAAGAATGGTCACATTTAATTATGCGAGTTTACAAAACATAATACTGCAAAGAAGTAAACATAGGTATGCTATTGAATGGCATGACTTTGAATATCAACTTAAACAACAATTAAAGTATCCTGAGATAATAAAATGGAGTGAAAGTAATGACTAATGTGATACTACTTTCGGCAATGATTACTTGTAATATTCTTAGCTACATGTTAGCAACTTCACATACTAGAGGTTCTGCTGATTTTTCTATAATGTTTAAGATATTTGGCTTTATGACGTGTGTTAAACTGTTTCTTAACTTAATAGAAGGTTGTTAATATGCAATTTACTTTACTATTTATAATTTGTGAACTTACTTTAATTTGTTATTTTACTTTTCACATGTACTTACCTATGGTTTTGTTAGTAATACTAGCTGCTGTAGTAAGAATGGTTACTATATAAGGAAATTATATGATTTATGCTATAGATACTGAAACTACAGGTGTTACTTGTAGAGACCAAGTGATACAACTTGCTACTGTTAAAGTTCCTGACAATATTTTATCACTAAGTTGTGAAGAGATATTAGCACTACCTACTACTAATGAGTACTTTAATCCGACTGTTATTATTAATCCAAGAGCATTGGAAGTACATGGAATTACTAAACTAAGGTTGCTTGGTAAACCTGTAAGTACAAGTGTTGCTTTACCTAGTGATTGTGAACTTGTTATTGGGCATAATGTTTCATTCGACTTACGTATGTTACATAGTAATGTTGATGATATTTGTACATTACGTTTGGCTAGAAAATACCTTAAAGAGATGCAATCACATAAGTTAGTACATGTTTTTGAGTACTTTTATCCTGTGAAGTTGTTTAAAGAACTTCATGATATGCTTAATACTGATAAACATGATGCATTGAATGATACTTTTATGTGTTTACTTGTGTATGTTAAGTTAATGAAACTTGCATGAGTACGTAGTAACAAACCTCCCCCACATTTCCTAGCGACCCAACCCTTAATACTACTACTTTCCCCCTTCCACTCCCTTCTCCCCAATCCTCCGCCCCCATTACATTCAAGTAGTCTGGCGGGGGGGCATGTC
>Ga0209297_1001535_pt1 | contig 13425 bp, 24 predicted proteins | sample S_130805_MF_Meta_FD_187322 | JGI IMG/M metagenome (GOLD analysis project Ga0209297, IMG submission 187322) | Freshwater microbial communities from Lake Simoncouche, Canada to study carbon cycling - S_130805_MF_MetaG (SPAdes) (version 2) | ecosystem: Environmental > Aquatic > Freshwater > Lake ... | reverse complement strand
TATACCAACCTTTCGATTTCATTCATTCGTCTAATAAGACCAAGTTGATTTTCTGAAATAATAATTTTCATATTAAATAAATACCATATAAAACAAAAAACCCCACTGATAGGTGAGGTTTTAATAAGTATTATAATCCAAACAATTTTACTTAGATCCCCAATATCCTTTAATTCTTTGTGGTGTAATATAACCACCACCTCTTTTTTTTCTTTCAGAACTTCCTCTTAAAGAATCCAAAATGTTTTCCAAAACATCAATAACCTCATCGGTTTCAAGTTCAGAATATTCCATATCTATAAGTTTATTTATGTCTGAGTATAAATCACCCGTTTTATCACCAATGTTCTCACTAACCACTCGGTTAACGATACGAGACAAATCACTCTCTGTTAATTTTACAATTTTTTTCATTTTATTTTATTTATAATTTTATTTTAACCAACTTTTACAAAGTACACTTTTGATCCATCTTCAGTCATATACGCAACCTCATCTTTACCAAAATTTTTACTTAAAAATATTTTAAGGTTTTCTTTAAAAATTGAAACGTCTTGTGTGATTCCAGCAACACTAACAACCATTTTATTTTCATCTAAAGATTCAACATATAAAGTTTTTCTAAAACCAACTAAAGTTTTTTCTAATCTATACTTAACCGATTTACTTGTTGAGGTATTAGTTATTTTTAATAAACCGTTAATTGCCTGAATCTTAAATGGTGATATCATTAGTTCTGACTCACTAATAACCCTTTCAATTATTCTTGTTAGATCGGACTCGTTAAGTTTTATTATTTTTTTCATATTATTTTGACATCTGTTTTTTACAAACCCCATCAATTTTTGTTTGGGTTTCATTAGGATCTAAACCAAAATCTTCAGCTTTGTAAGAACCTGGTCCATCACCAACTCTCATAACTTTTTCAGTACAATTATAAATAAAACCATTACTTCCTTTAACTTTCTGAGCTAACATGAAAAAATTTTCATCAGGATTACCCCCAAAGTTTTTTTGAATTTTTACAATTGAGTTAGTTACTTCTTCTGTTACTAATGGTTTTACGTTACCGCCGATTGACTCTAACAACCTTTTGAATTTAGAAGTATCAATTGACATACCTCCATTGTGTTGTTCAAGAATATTATTTTTTTCTTCTTGGGATATATCGTTTAATAAATGTTTCATAATAGATTTTAAATATAAATATATGTTAAATCGTTAATATTAAAGGGTTAATTCATAATTTGTTAAAAACTGCATGTAATTTTTTTTATTTGATTTTTTTAATTATGTTTGTAAAAAAAACAACATGAGAACAATTAAATTATTTATCGGATCTATTTTATTTTTGACTATCTTACTCATTACAACTTCTTGTACCGAGACATCGGCACAAAAAAACTCTTTAACAAAGGAAGAAGTTAGTGACACTATTGTCAAAGAAATACCAATTCTTAATGAAAATGGGTCAACCATTGAGACTCGATTCAACACACCGCAAGGATTTACTCGTGTTGATTCAGAAGATGGATCTTTTGGTTCTTATTTACAAAATTTACCATTAAAACCTAATGGAACACCTGCCCTACACTTTGATGGCACATCAAAACTAAACACTTCTGCTTATTGTGCCGTTGTTGATCTTCCATTTAATGGAAATTCTAATTATCAATGTGCGGATGCGGTTATGAGGTTACGTGCAGAATATTTGTTCTCACAAAAACGTTATAATGAAATTGAGTTTTTATATGTAAGTGGTAAAAAATCAAATTACATAAACTATCTTGGTGGGAAAACTCCAACTAAAGAAAACCTTTGGTCATACATGTGTGGTGTGTTCTGTTACGCAAACACTTACTCTTTAAATAAACAATTAACATCTAAAAGTGCTGATGATTTACAAATTGGTGATGTATTTGTAATTGGTGGATTTCCTGGTCACGCAGTAATTGTTGTTGATAAATGTGTAAATGAAAAGGGTGAAGTAAAATTTATGTTAGCTCAGAGTTATATGCCAGCACAAGACATTCAAATACTTGTAGGGGATAATGGAGAAAGTCCTTGGTATGATTTAAATTTTGGTGAATATTTGTACAGTGCTGAGTACACCTTTTCTAAAAACGATTTAAAAACGTTTTAAAAAAGAAAACCCCCATCTTTCGGTGGGGGTTTTTAGTTTATCCCATTCCTTGTAATATTGAGGGATCAATTTTATTTATACATCCCCAAAATTTTTCTATTCTTGGATCATTTTGAGCGTTTTTGTTATTTTCAAAAAAACTAGTTGCAGTAATTCGGATTTTTTCCTTACAAACTGAATGTGTACCTTTTTCACATGGACCTGGAAAAGGTTTACCTGCATTGGAATAACAAGACTTTATTTTTTTTATTACCTCCCATACACCATCTTCATTTAATATTCTCCTATCCATTCTTCTTCTATACAAATCTTCAGCTACTTGTTGAGTCATATCCTTTTCATCATCTTTTTCATCATCTTGGGTTTCACTTGATAATGATGCAATTAATTCAGCACTTGGTTCTTGATGTTGGGTTTCGTCGGTTTCTCTGATAACTCTTTTGATGATCCTTGTTAGATCATCTTCTGTTAATTTTATAATTTTTTTCATTTTTTTAATTTTTACATTTATATCCACTTAATCTGTATGCCTTCACATCATCACCATAACCACATTTTTTAGCGTTTTTGGCCGGAGAAGACTTTAACGGATCATCATAACAAGTCCAATTAGATTTTTTATAACCATCAACGTCATTATTCCATCCACATTTAAAAGCGTTAACCTGAAGTTGTGATTTCATACCCCAAAAGTGTAATGTTCCCCCTTCACCAAAATGACAATTATTACCACAATCACTACCGTCACCACCTCTGTAAATGTCTGCATGACCTGAAGCCCCCCAACCAGGAACGTTAGTAATCACAAACATTCCTTTTACTCCATTTATTGCTTCTGCAACCTTCTGTGAGTCATCATTTGGTACGATCAATGGTTTACCAAAATTTTTTGTTAAATAGTCTCTCATCACAATTGCCGAAGTAATTAAACTACTACCTTTTGGATAATTTTTTCCGTCAACACTATAATCGTTTTGTGTTTTAAATGCCACAGGTGATGGGGTATACCCAGCATTATTAAGCGCCAATGAAAGTCTACTTGCACAGGCGTTTACAAAACTATCTGGAGATTTTTCATATATTTTAGGAATTACTTTAGAAAAGAAATCTGTCCCATCTAAATTATCAGGAAAATTATTAGATATAGTCTCAAACGGTAATGTACTTAAATCTTCTTTTAGAAGAGTTTTTACAATTTTAGATATATCATTTTCGTTAAGTCTTTCGATTTTCATAACTTACTATTCAGGTGGGTATTCATCAAAAAATGACCTAAGATCCGTCATTAATTTATCTGTATCTTTTATATCTATTTTTACTCTGTCAGCTGTTGTATCAACTTCATATCCATTATCCGCCCACCATTGGTGAAGAGATTTTTCTGAATCAGAATTATATTCTTTAGTAAAAAGATCAAAATAAGGCGATTTATCGTCTATTACAAGAGCGTAATTTCCTTTAGCAGATTTAGCGCTACCCCAATTCAAGCTCTGATCATCAGTTCCAAAAGTAATTACCTTTGGTTTGAATGGTAAATTCATAGATTTTACTCTTAAATTAACCCAATCAGGATTATTTCTTCCTGTTGGAGTAGGGTTTTCCACAATTAGTGGTTTAACATCACCCATAGAAGATTCCATTAGTGAGTTAAATCTTATTTTATAGTCAACAATTTTTTTCATATTAATAAATATGTCAAAAAATAAAAATTAACTACAGACGAGATGCCTTTTGCATAATAAAGTTAAGTTTTCTCTCAAGTTCACGAACCTCATTAATTTGATTCTGATTTAATGAGATTGACTCACCCTTAATAGAGGAGATCTGATTTTGTATTTTTGTATACTCAAACATCAGTTGATTATACGCCATTGCTTTTTGTTCGTTGTTCATAATTAATATATAATTGATAAATAGTCAAAGAAAAGAAAATACCACTGATGAGGTTAAATTGGCCATGGTAACTTATTATTGCCCTCTAACTTACTATATCTCCAATACTTGTCCCAACACTCAAAAGATGGTATATCATAAAATTGTTCCGGTACCATTTGATCAGTATTACGGTAATGTACGAAGGTAATCATTAGGTGTTTATTGATCTCGGGAATGAACGAATCTATATCATCATAAATCGTATCCATAGAAAAATATCCATCATAGGTTGTGGTTCTATAAACAGGTTCAAAAGTTGAGGGATTATATATTGGTTGAGATATAACATCAAATATTACCAATTCCATATAAGTGTGTCCATACCATTGAGGTTTACTCTCGTTTGGGTTTCTATTTCTAATGTAGATATTAAATCTCAAATCAGGGTAAGTATTTTCAATAAATTTACCAAGAAGTTTTAGATATTTGTCTCTAATTAAAAATAATACCTTAGTATCCTCTTCTCTTTGTTTGTACTCAGAGTAAGAGGTAATAGGTCGATTAAGCATTTCATTTACGAAATCTTCATTTTGTCGTAATCTAAAAAGTGGATCATTACACATAAAAAAAATATAGACAAAAAAAATTCCCCTGTCAAAAGAGAGGGGAATTACATTTTACTCTTTTTATTCTTTTTTACATTAAAGTTATATTTTTTATTGTGATCTACACCTTTAGTAGTTTTGGGATACCAAAACTCAATACAATCAATATCAAGACCCGTCTTTTCATTAACATAAGAAAGAACGGTTTTAGAAAATAATTTTTTTCTTATCGCGGCTTTTGGTATAAAGTCATTTATGTCTTCTTCGGTTTGGCCTATAACATACAAATCTCTTTTACATCCACGGGCTCTTCCGTTTTTGGTGTAAACATAAAAAATTTCATCACCCTCATTTGATAGTATCTCAATTAAATCATTATTCCACCTATATGAAATTTTTGGACCGTACAATGTATTTAACAACTTATAAATAACCCTTTGGTATTGTTCTTTATTTATTTCTACTATCATAATTTTATAACAACTTTCTAATAATTTTTTTAATTACAGATTCATCAATCGTATCTTCTTCATTTCTTTCTTGATCATAACCATAGAAGTTAGTATAAATACTAAATGGTAGATGCGAAAAGTATTCATCGTAAAATTTATCATCAAGTTCATCAATATACCACGCCCCATCATCATAATGTCTATTAACCCAATTATTATAATGATCCTTACCATTTTTTGTTATAGAATCAATAATAATATCCATATCACCAACGGCATCCACCCCTTCACCAACAACAGTTCTAACAACAACATGAAATTTAAATTCATAGACTACATCATCAGTAACATAGTTATATCCATCATAATAGGTTTCAGTATCTTTAAGTCTTATCTCAAACTCTTTGTCCTCAAAAAGTTTCTTTAATAATTTTTTTAGTTTTAAATTTTCCATAACTCAGGGATCAACATAATTAAATACCCAAACTGCGGTCCATTTACCATCTTTCTTTGGGAATAATGAGGCAAACATATCATCAATATCATCTGTTATGGGTGAGTTATCTGAATCAGCATCATGAAATGACTGTTCATGATCGTTTGTTTTTATAAAAAATCTATACAACGGAACCTCATATATCATTGGTGTTCTGAATCTAAATGGTTCAACCTTAAAACTATCAATACCTTCATACCAAGGATATTCAGATAAAATATGATCAATATACTTTTCCAAAACCCTAATCTTTTTAATAGTATCTACCTGTTCCTCTGTAATAATAATTTTCATATTAATCCCTATACATTGTTTCAGTAGAATACACCGTTCTAACGGGATATCCAAATTTAAGTTGGATCCATTTACCAATAATTTCTAAGGCTTCGTCCTCATCCAAATTGACAAACATATCTCTTAACTCATCAACATACATTTTGAAAAAATAAACGTCTTCACTTCTTTCACTGTAAGTAAAAGTTCTAACGTCATCAATGTAGTATACCCTATATCCTGATTCAGATTTAGATATGTTAAATTTAATACCGTCAAGTATGTAATTCAAATACTTAAAGTATGCTCTGTTTAGTTGCGATTCTGTAATTATGATTTTCATATAAATAAATATACAAGTCGACCCCTTTTTCTTAAAGACCTACTAAGTAAATCACTTAATTAAATCATAAAAAGACCCGAAGGGTTCGGTCGGTCGATTTTTTCCGACGAAGTCGGGACCCGCGGTATACGCCCCCATTCTAAAAGGAAGAAAAATGAAAAAACCCCGATATAAACTTAGTTAGAACCTCGATTATTTTTTCTTGGTTCCATTTTTTCATGATATCCTTCTTTAGAACCTTTCCAATCCCAAGGAAGATTGTTTTCCATGTTATATACCAACTGATCGTCAGATATTCCTTTAAGTTTTCTTTTGATTTTTTCAATCATCGATTCTTTTCTATCTTCTTCAATAACCCTTTTTACGATTCTTGATATATCTGATTCATTTAATCTTATATTTTTCATTATATATTCTTTTCTAATAAATACCCCAATTTTGTCAAAATTTTTTTGGAAATTTTTTTTGATAAAGGAAGAAAAATGAAAAAACCCCACTGATGAGGTGGGGATTAATTTTACTCTTCATTCGATGCTTTATTATTTTCATAAGAATATTCATAACAATCAGAACATTGGTAAACGGTTTTTCCATCATTTGTTGTTGTGATCTTAACGTATACATCATCAGATCCGCAATCCTTACATTTTACTTCTTCCATAATGTCATATATAACAAAATTATAAAAAAAGAAAACCCCACTTGACGATCTGTTATAATGATTTTCATATTAGATAATTACTTTTAACAATAGTTATCGTGGGTGTCAATAAAGAAATCCCTAAATTGTGATTGGTATCCATTATCGACAAGATATTCATATAACTCATCGTATAGGTCATAACTTCCAATTTGATCACATACTTGTTCAACAACATTTTTCATTGAAGAAAAAACATAATCATCAACTTCATCTTTGTACCAATATTTACAAACATCGTCACGTTCCAATTCATTTAAATGTTGATCAATAAACGCAAATCTTCGTTTCACTTTATCACGTAATATCCTATCTTCATTCTCATTAAGAGGTTCCCCCTCGTTGAAGTATATGTTAATAATATCTGAGAACCTCAAACCCAAAACATCGAGTCCAAGTCTCTCGGAGAATTCGTCTTTAATATATTTAACCCCTCTTTCATCAATAAACCAATCTTTATTCCCCCTGTCTTGATAAAGATATTCATAATCACCAAGTTCAAAAAAATACATAGGACCAAAAGATTTTAAATACTCCATAATATGGTTTAGACTAACCCCACCATTTCTATAAAAATTATATGGAATATTATAAGCCGATGTTATTTTTTTTAATTTACCTGTAAAGTCAATACCCATATGATTGGTTAAGAACTTCTTGTTCTTATCAGTACTTTCATTAAGAGTCTCCTCCTCATTGAAGTACATATCAATAATATCAGAAAATCTTAAACCCATTATATCAATTCCAAGTACTCTTGCAATTTCATCATTATAGTAAAATCCGTTCTGATCAATAAAGAAATCAATATGACCCTTATCTTGATAAAGAAACTTTTTATCGTCAAGTTCAAAAAGATACATAGGACCATCACTGTTTAAATGAGACTTGATCACACTCGGACTAATATTATTATCAAATTCCATTGGGACATCATAAGTTGAGGTTACTTGTTTGATTTTCCCTGTGAAGTCCATACCCATAACATTAGTTAAGAACTTCTTGTTTTTTTCTAAGTTCTCCAATATATGGACATACTGTGATTCTTTAATGAGGATTTTCATATAATGATAAATATAGGGGGAAATAAAAAACCCCACTGATGAGGTGGGGGTTTTTTATACCTTAGTAAAATGATCTACAATTTCAGAGAACCTTCCGTTTGTCTTATTTAAGAACTCTTTAGAATTATTTCTTGCTCTTGTGTAATTTTCCCCTTGTCCAATTACATACCCCGATGAACTTTCGAATATATAATGAACCTCATTAAGTTTAGTGGTGGCAAATTCCATATCCACATATAGATCGGTAAACTTCACAGATTTAGAATTTACTCTAAGTAAATGTTCACCAAATCTAATATTTCTTTTTTTGTGTTTTTGTTTTGACATAAAACAATAGTAATAGATATTCCGAAATTTGTCAAAAATTTTTCCAGAAATTTTTTACGAATATGTTACATGCGGGATTGAGCCCCCTCCTGGGGTGTCAAAATGTCATATATGGGGGGGATACGGAGGGGGGGAGGGGGTCATTTGTGGGGAGGACCCCCATGCCAGGATAAGGGGAGGATCGTACAGTCCCCCATAAGTTATTAACATGACACGTCGTCAGTTGATAACTAAGTTGATTATTATATGAGGGAATGTTTGGTGGTATCATTTATAATCACTATCTTTGTATTGACAATGTGAGAGAGATGTCGGGCTGGGGGAGAGACACCTCTTGGAGTGTAGACTCCAACCTGCTCTTATAATATATAATAGGATCCCCAATATTAATGTGGGGGATCCATTTGATTAGATCAAATGTTCTTCTTATATTTACCCCATGAAAACTATCTTACTTATGAACCTCATCCTTGGGTACCTTGTCATCTCATCAGCATTGATCATTGGTATATCCCTTATGATCCTTAAACATTTCCCCACGTCTAAAGTGAGTGGATGGATCCGTCGTCATCTTATTACCGACGTAGACCTTGAACCTTAGATAGGGAATGATCTCTAATTAACTTATCTACCTTTAACAGATCATCATCTGATAGAGGCATGTTCGTATGAATGTACTCTATTACATCCCCCATGTCTGTGTTGATAAGAACCCATGCTCTTTGTTTGAATCTATTATTCACCTCCACAATTCTGTACTCACAGTACCCTGTCAATACGTCATGTTTATAATTGACCATTAAGGAACCATTATTTTCTGATAGTGTTGTTTCGAAATTGTTAATTAATTGTATCATAAGGGGGAATTGTTAATAAATAAATATGTTAAAAAACTTGATTTTGTCAAAATGTCAGTCTCGTTCGCTTCACCACACAATCCCCTCACCACATATTCCCACTTTTTCCCCATAGTGTTCTACCCACTTTCTCCCACCAATAATGGTCCTGTTGCTATGACCAGCGATAAAAAATCCCCCCTCACAGTATCAGGAAGACCACTTTTTTTGATACTTATGTTTTCCAGCGAAAAATGTATAGTTAAAGAACTAAAGCCGTGGACAGTCCTTTAGGACGTTAGAGTATGACTAAATGACATATTAAGTGATTACTTCAACGAACCTTTAGGTGACCATCTTAAGATCGACCCCCTAATAATAGACACTATAATTAGACATGTAAACTACTTACTCCACCATTCATATCACTATAGTCAGGTTTATCCTAATCTGAATGATATAAAACATAAGTAACTCTTTGATCTACTCGAATAAACCTGTGGTAAAAAGTGGTACACTTATCTGAAAGGTTTCTATAACTGATCACCATAACGTCTACTCTATTGTGTCACTCATAAATGGGGGTCTTTCGTTTAATGGGGGAATTGTACCCGATCGGGTATGATTGTTTACTAAAGGTATTATTTTGTACCCTATCGGGTACAATATTATAATGTATAGAAAAATGAATTATTTATACATGAGAACCTCATCATGTTAACGTAATATACATTACTGTAATGACCATTACAATACTGTATAACATATGTGGTAATTAATGGGACATATCCTTTATAGATCTGTAAGAGTGTAGGATAAATTTATGAGGTGAATTCCGTAGTGATAACGGAGGACTATGAACCGAATGAATTGATCGTACAGTCTTAAACATTAAATTGACATGTAATATAAAAATCAAATGGGAACATATCTGACATATCTACTTCTAATTGTTTGAGTATATTTAAATCTCTCCCCTTTCTTCCGAAGAACTTATGTGCTTTTTTTGCCGTATTACAGTGTACGACAATGAAAACAATTCTTTTACTTGTGGTAAATCTGACTTCTAAACTATCATACTCGTGTGGAATGATCAGTTTGAAATAATTTAAAATAACCTCATCTATCTTTGTCATGTTAATTGATCGTACAGCCTTTTAATTTAAGTAATTTATCATAGTGTTCTCTTGGTCTGATCTTATACTCGTTTAAAATAGGTATGGTGACTATATTTGGATAGTTAATATAATTTACTTTAACCACGAACTCTAATTGTGGAAGATACTTTTTTAACTGCACTCGTATGTCCCTAACATCTTTATTATCTCTTTCATAGTTAATTTTATATAATACCCAACTTCCTTTAAGATCTACATTAACATCTATTCTATACACCCCATCTTCTTGCAAACGGATCTCTAACGGGAGTTTAACCTCATCGATAAGGGTTCGTATGTATTTTGTTAGATCTTTCATTTATACAAAGGTATGCTTAATTTCGAACTTAATATCATCATTAGGAAAATAAATCTCTAAATTTCGTCTAATAGCTATTGAATCGGATAATATAATGAAACCTTTGTCTGATTTTGTATAGAGAAAATTTTTTTTAGTTATAGTAATAATATATGTGTCTCCATTTTTGGTCACATTTAATCCTCTAATTACCCCATCAAGTATGGATTCTATATATTTGGATATATCTTTCATAATATATAGTCAACACAAACATTAATAAGACATTCTATACTTCCTTTAGAAAAGTAAGTATCAATCACACTTAAAGCCCATTCTTTAATATGTCTTTGGACAAAGTCATTACCATATCTAATATCTTTGAGGTATATATCAACAACATAAATTTTCCCATTAAAATAGACTCTATAGTCGGCACCTAAAGTTGTGTCTTCAAGAAGCATTTCTATATATTTGGATAGGTCTTTCACAACGCTAAGATAAAAAAAATCCCCCAACTTTACAAGTGGAGGATTAAAAATTAACTTTTAAATTCGGGATCTTCACAGGTATAATTAACATTACCTTGAGATGAAGTTTTCCTTCCATTATTATAATATACATCTCCATTTATTATGTAGGTCCAACTTCCATTTTCCATAGTTCCTTTTTTTGCATTTGGGTGATTCACAACACAAGGGAATTTTTCCCAACTAGCTGTTTTAGGGAATATCTTTTCCTTAATTGCATCTAAACCTTTTCCAGCAGCCTCAGTCCAATCTGGATGTTTTGTTTGATATTCACCTACTGTTCCTTTGAAATAATATTTTCCTCCGTTGTAACAATAATTGTAAGATTTACCTTTAGCGGTTCTACTTTTCTTATCTGTATCACAAACATGTCCAGACTTTGTTGTATCTTGGTTAGTTTTTGGTGTATCTTGGTCAGTTTTTGGTGTTGTTGCTTTTGCGTTACATAATGGTGCTAAAGCCTTTGTTAAACCACCGTATTGTTGGTAGTACTTATCCTTTGAGTATTTTACCGTAAATTTACCTTCAGCGCAGTTGTACGTAACCTCACCTGATATTAATTTTGGTTTCCCTTGAGCGCTAACAACTCCAGTTCTAGAATCAACAAATTGATAATTAGTTTTTGCGACTAATAATTTACCATTTTTTACAAATTTAGCTCCTTTGAAAATTTTTAACTCATCTTTAAATTCACTTGTTGCGTTTTCAAACGTTGCATCATTTTTAACAGTGTAACTCATTTCCTCTTGTTCAGAAATTAATGGTTTTACTTCTCCTAATTTTGATTCTAATAAAAGTTTAAATCTATTTATTTCCATGATTTTTTAATATTTTATAATAAATACCTGTTTATATATAATTGTATCTTCGTCTTATTTGAATTTGGGTAATTTCATATCTTTCACAAATTTATTATGTGACTCTTTATAAGATTTTTGTGTCTCATCATTCTCATTCTTAGTAAATTGCCAATTCCAATATAAACTATCATTTGGTTTGAAACCATAGAATTTATGAACTTCTTTTTGTGTTTCGGTTACGGTTTCTCCATTCCAATTCTGACCCACACAAATGAATCCTGTCTCAATATCTTTAACTAAATTTGACTCACCCAATGTTGTGTGTCTATTCTCGATCCAATTTAATCGTTCAATTAAGTTTTGGTAATACATGTTTGCTTGTCCCCATCTTACAGATGAAAAGAATATCACAACATCTGATTCAAATAACTCTTTACTAACTTTCCATAGTTCGTCTGATGGTTCGTTAATATTTACCCAACATCTGTGATGTCCCGTAGGGTTCTTTTTCTTATCTTTAAGAGCTGCTTTTAATATTCCGCAACTGTTACCATCTTTTCTTGATACATTACCTTCACACGGTAATATTTTAAGTTCAGGTATATCAATTAAAGTTGAGTTATTCCCCAATTCTTCATTGATATACATTGCCAACATTTTTGATTTTGGTATATCAATATTATTCTTATCCCAATTGAATCTATTAGAACAACTTAATAATAAAACTTTCTTATTCTTTTTAAGGATTTTAATTGTTTCTTGTAATGCTTTCCAACCATCTGATTGAACCATCTCTTCTGAGATCATCATTTCTTGTATTCTTGATATTTGTTCTTGTAGGTTCATTACTTTTTCTTTTTAACACAATTAGGATATCTTTTACCAAACATTGTCTTCATACCTTTTTGAGCATATCCTTTCCAACATTTTTCTGTAAGTTCTGTTTCATTAATAGGTCTACCCTTATTACATTCATTATTCCAATACATCATAGTTGATTTTTCGTACTTATCTTTTAAATATTGTCCGATATACATACTTGCAACATTCCATTCATCATCCGATACTGTTTGATAGAACCAAGCATGATACAAATCCTCTAAAGTTCTTTCATAAAGAACCCCCAATAAAATGTTAGGATTTCTATAGTCACAAAAAAGTCTGTGGTATCTACTTCTCATATGTTCAAACATTTCATCAATCAGATGGTGTCTTCTTAAAACTTGAGAAGGAATCTGAGTTTCTTCTTTTAATACTTTTCTTATGTGTTCTTTAAGGTTCATTTTGACTATAACTTATATCTATCTTTTACCGCATCAATAATCTTATAAAGATTTTTAGTGAATTCTTTAAATCCATCAGGATTATATTCTTTTATTTTATCAATGTAGAAATTGTGTTTGTCCAAAAGGTTATTAGAAATCCCTAAGTCAATAATCTTATCTACCGTTCTTTCTACAAATTTTAATATTGATTGTAGTATATTTCTACTTTGAGTTCCTTGTATAAAGTCGTATGTGTCGTTT
>Ga0209297_1001533_pt1 | contig 13441 bp, 3 predicted proteins | sample S_130805_MF_Meta_FD_187322 | JGI IMG/M metagenome (GOLD analysis project Ga0209297, IMG submission 187322) | Freshwater microbial communities from Lake Simoncouche, Canada to study carbon cycling - S_130805_MF_MetaG (SPAdes) (version 2) | ecosystem: Environmental > Aquatic > Freshwater > Lake ... | reverse complement strand
GTGCCCGAGAGAATCAGATTACCGGAGGCGGCTTTGAGGAGATTGCCGGCTCCGGTCAGGTTGCCGGAGAGGGTGAGCACGGCGCCTGCTGACGACGGCTCGATACGGTTCGTGGTGCCGTCGGCGAGCACGACGTTACTCAGCAAAGTCACCGCGGCACCGCTCAAGGTGCTCAGAATCGGCGCGGCTGATTGATTGGCATTGAGCGTGAGTGTCTGGCTCGAGCCTCCGAAGGTACCGGCGAGGTTGAGAGTCAGGAGACTCGCCGCGTTGACGGCAATCGCTCCGCTGGTCGGCAGGGCGGTGGTAGCGCCGATCAAGAGACTGCCGGTATTGACCGTCGTACCGCCGCCGTAAGTATTGGTGCCTGAAAGAGTGACCGTACCACCGGTGATAATCAGGCTGCCGGTGCTTCCGCTGATACTGCCGGCGCTGGTGCCAGCGGAGACAGTAAGGGCTGTGGCTCCAAGGGTGATGGTGCCGCCGTTGAGGGTGGTCACCGAAGAGGTCGCACCACTCAGGTTGAGCGTGCCAGTGGTCAGGGTGGTGATCGTCGCCACGCCGCCAACGGTCGTCGAGCCGCTGCTGCTGTTGAAGGTGGTGATCGAAGCGGCGCCAGTGATGGTGTTCGTGCCGCCGGTGACCGACGTCGAGCTGAGCGAGCCCGCGTTGACCGTACCGCCGCCCAGGGTGCCCGTGAGCAGGCCGGTGGAGGTGACGATGCCGCCGGTGATATTACCGGTGAGGGTTCCCGCGGTGACGGTGCCACTCGAGACCGCCGCAGTGAGTAGTCCGACGACATTCACGTTGCCGGTGCTGATGCCGCCGGTGATGGTCGCGTCGCTTCCGAAACGGGTCGAGCCAGCGCCGGCGAGGGAGGTGAGGGTGATGGTGCCGCTGCCGCTGGTGAAGTTCAGGGCGTTGACGGTGGTGTTGGCGTTCGTGACTGCGCCCGTAATCGTAAGGCCGGTGCCGGAAATCGTCGCCGCGCCGGTGGTGTCGAGGGTGAGCGTCGCGGAGCCATTATAGTCGATCGCGCTGAGCGTTGAACCGTTGACGGTGATGCCGCTGGTGCTGCCCAGGGCGCCGGTGATGCTTGCCGTCAAGGTGCCGGCGGAGATCAGGGTCGCGCCGCTGAAGGTATTGGCTCGGGAAAGGGTCTGGTTACCGCTGCCGGTCTTGGTTAGGCCGCCCAGACCGCTGAGCGTACCGCTGAAGTCAGTCGAGGTATTGGCGCCACCAGTGCTGAGCGTGAAGCCAGCATTGGCGAGATTACCCGCTCCGGCCAGCGAACCGATGGTTTCGGTGCCGCCAAGGGTGAGGGTCGTGCCAGCTGAAAGTGTGACGGCTGGGGTACCGGTGAAGCGGCTGGCGGAGCCAAGGGTCGCTGTGCCGGCGGTCACGTTGACCGCAGAGGCGGCGGAAGTGACCGATAGCGTCCGGGTGGCGTTGAGGTTCAGGGTGCCGGTACCGAGGTTGACGCTCAAGGTGCCGCTGTTCAGGTCGTAGGTCGTCGCGGTAAGGGTGCCAGTACCATTCAGCGTGCCGCCCGCCAAGGTGAGGGTGCCGACGGTTTCATTGCCGCCAAGGGTGAGCATGCCGCTGTTGATCGCGAGGGTGGCGGCGGAGTTCAGGCGACCGGCGGAACCGAGGGTGGTCGTGCCGGTGGTGACGGTGAGAGCACCCGCGCCGAGCTGGGCGTTGATCGTGCCCCCGCTGAGGGCGTAGGTGCCGGCGGTGAGGACGAAGGCCGAACCGCCGAGCGTACCACCCGAAAGGGCGAGGGCGCCGATGGTGTCGTTGCCGCCGAGCGTCATGGTACCGGCCGAGAGGTTGATGGTCGCCGTGTCGGCCAGACGGTCGGCGGCCGAGGTGATGAGCGTACCGCCCGAGATATTGACCGTGGTGGCGCCGATGACGCCGGAGAGGGTGGTCGTGCCGCTGGCGGCGGTGAGAGTACCGTCGCCGAGGTTGCCGCTGACCGTGCCGCCAGTGAGGTTGTAGTTGGCGGCGGTGAGCGTGCCGTTGGTCAGGGTCGCCGTGCTGGACTGGTTATAAGTCGCGATTGTGTCGCTGAAGCCGCCGAGGTTGAAGGTCGCCGCGCCTGAGAGCGTCAGGGTGGCGGTGTTGGCGAGGAGGTCGGCGGCACCGAGGGCCAGGGTCCCTTCCGAGATATTGAGGGTCGTGGTGGCGACGGCTCCGTTGAGGGTCAGGCTACCTGATCCGGTCTTGGTGATCGTGCCGGAACCCAGCAGGACGGCGGTGGTCAGGTTGCTGGCGCCCGTGAGGGTGAGGGCGTAGCCCGCGTTATCCAGCGAACCCGTGAAGACGATCGCACCGCCAGTCGCGGTGACCGAGGAGTTCGCGTTCTGGGTCAGGTTCAGGCCGATGGTCTGGGTGGCGCTGGAGCTGTTTAAGATACCGTTAGAGCCGAAGATCAGCGCGTTGCCATTCAGCGTGTAGGCGCCAGCCGTGTCATCGAAGGTGATGCTCGGGACCGTGGAGAGAGTAGATAAATCGTTGCTCGTGACACCGCCGGTCGCTCCCTTGAAGACCAGGGCGTTGCCATCGATGGCCACCGCGCCGCCATTCCAATTACCCGTCGTGCTCCAGTTACCCGCGCCGCCGGTGTAGGACGAGTCAGATGAGAGGATGAAGGCCGTGGTGTAGATCAGGCTCAGGTCGTTCGGGCTGTTGACCGCATCGTAGCCCAGCGAGAAGGTGCCGTTGAGCGTGTTGGCAAAGCCCGTCGTGACATTGGCAGCGGCCGTCACGATCGAGAACTTCGAAGCGTCGAAGCCCGTGATGCCACCGGTGAACGTGCCGAGTAGCCAGGTGTACGACGTATTCGGGTTGAAATTCAGGGCGCTACCGTTGGTGGTGCTGCCGGAAAGCGTCCAGAGGTTGAGGTTAAACTTGGAACCCGAGGTCGCGCTGATGGTCAGCGAGCCCGTGCTGTTGATGAAGTCGAAGCCCGACCCAGCGGTACCCGTTGCGTTAAGGAGCTGCCAGTTGTAGTTGCCGCCCCCGGCGAAGGTCACGGCACCCGTGTTGAGCGTGCCTGGGCTGTTGCCGGGGCTGATCGTAGCGCCGGCGTTGACGGTCACCGCGCCGACGGTGCCCGCGCCGCCGAGGGTGCCGGTGTTGTTGATGTTGACCGCCGAACTCGCCAGGGAGCCGTTGACGACGAGGGCGCCGGCGTTGACGGCCGTCGTGCCGCCGTAGGTATGCGTGCCGGAAAGGGTGAGCGTGCCGGTGGTGGCCTTGACCAGGTTGCCGTTCGGGCCCGTGATGGCGGTTGCGCTCGTACCTCCGTTGACCGTCAGCGTCGTGGTGCCGAGGTTCAGCGTGCCGCCGTTGAAGGTGCCGATGCTGGCCGTCGCCCCGTTGAGATTCAGCGTACCGTCTGAGACCGTCGTGAGGGCGCCGACTCCTCCGACGGTCGTGGTGCCGCCCGAGACCGTGCCGATTGTTGCGGCGCCGGTGACCGTGTTGGTGCCGCCTGAGACAGTCGTCGAGGAAAGTGAGCCGAGGGAATTGGTGCCCGCAGTGATGTTGCCTGTGAGCAGGCCGGTGACCGTGACGGAGCTGTTGACCGTGCCGGTCATAGAGCCGGCGGAGACCGTACCGCCCGAGACGTCACCCGTGAGGAGGCCGGTCAACGTGACTGAGGTCGAAGCACCTGAGATATTGCCCGTCAAGGAGGCGGCGGTGACCGTGCCTCCTGTGATGGCCGAGGAGAGAGCCCCGGCGACGGTGACCGTACCGTCGGAGATGCCACCCGAGGTGATCGTGGCGGCGGAGCGGAAGCGGGTCTTACCTGCGCCCGAAAGCGACGCCAGGGTGATCGTGCCGGTGACCCCGTTGAAATCCAGTGCGTCCGTGGCCGTGTTCGCATTGGTCACGGCGCCGACGGAGAGACCGGTGCTGGAGAGGGTTGCCGTCCCAGTTGAGTTGAGGGTCAGTGTGGCGGCCGAATTATAATTAGCGGCCGTGAGGACGGCTCCGTTGATCGTGATGGCCGTGGTGCCGGCCAGGGAACCGGCGCTGGCGGACAGCGTGCCGCCCGAGATGGTGGTCGTGCCTGTATAGGTGTTGGCGCCGGAGAGGGTCAGGGTGCCGGCGGCGGACTTGGCGAAATTCCCGCTGCCGGAAAGGATCGCCGAGATTGTGCCGGCCTGCGGGGTAACCTTATCGGCTCCGATCGATCCCGTGGTGGAGGAAAGCGTGCCCGAAGTGAGCGTGACGTTGTTGGTGATGGTGAAGGCACCAAGGGACAGGGTGCCACCATTGACCGTAATCGCGCTGGTACCGAAGGCGGCGTTATTGCCTGCGGCCAAAGTGCCGGCCGAGATCAGCGTCGCGCCTGAGTAGGTATTGGCTCCGGAGAGAGTCCAGGTGTTGGCCCCCGACTTCGTGACCGCCGTCGCACCGGTGCCGTTGTCTCCGAGGGTCCCTGATAGTGCGCCGGTTTGCGTGCCCGTCGAAGAGGTCAGCGTCAGCGTGCGGGCCGTGTTAGATCCGGAGAGGGTGGCGCTGCCAGAAAGGGTGAAGGTGCCCGAGGCGGCGGCGACGTCGATCGTTCCGCCAGACGTTCCGAGGGTGAAGTTGCGGTCAGAGGAAGTCGTACCCGTTCCCGTGTATTGCAACGTGCCACCGTTCAGGATCAGGTTGGCGGCCGCGTTGGTCGCCGCGCCGAGATTACCGGTCACCCCGCCGTTCCCGATCGAGCCCACGCTCAGGATACCATTATTAATCGTGACCGCCCCCGTGAAGGTGTTGGCGCCGGAAAGGATTTGGGTGCCCGCACCTGACTTGACGAGGCTGATGGTCCCCGTCAGTCCGCTGATGACGCCACTGAATCCAACGCCCTGTGTGGTTGCACCGCTGAGGGTGAGTGTTGATGCCGTCGCGTTAAGATTTGTGATCGAAGGCTTGGTAGTGGTCCCTGTGTTGCCGTCCGAAAGATAGGCAACTTCAAGGTTCTTGCCGTTGAGGTCTACGACAGAGGCGACACCGGCGGCGGTTGACGGATTGAAGATGAGCCCGGTCGAAGTCGGAAGGGCGTTATTGATGCCAATCTGAAGGTTAGCTGCGACGGGGTTATTGGCGTCAGGTGCCGATGCCTCGATGATGGTGTTGCCGGTATATGTGCTCACGCCGCCCAGAATCGTGGTGCCACCTCCACCGGAGGTGGCGCTATTGCTGATCATCAGGTCGGCGTTACCGCTGATGACGCTGTTTATCGTAAGTTTCCCCGGAATGCCGGCCGCACCTTTGGTGGAGCCGATCGAGGTGACGAAACTTGCCTTGGTGTAGGTGGAGGCCGACCAAGAGCCGGCGGTCACCGCGGCGGCGCCTGAATTTAGGACGATGGGAGCGGAAATCGTACCACCCGTCAGACCTGAGGTATTGGAAAGAATGGAGCCTGTGGCCGTGATTTTTAAGGCGCCAGTACCGGTGACCGTGACGGCGGCACCATCCACGTTGAGGCGACTGGCGGCGTTCAATACCAGGTCGCCGGTCAGCGTTGAGTTCCCCGTAATTGAAAGAGTCGTCGTCGTTCCCAGCAGCACGCGACCCGCGTTAATCGTTAATCCCGCTCCGGCTCCGAAACTTGGAGTTCCTCCCAAGGTTAAGTCGCCGCTTCCAGATTTCGTCAGTATACCTGAAAGGGTGACCGCGCCGGTAGCTTGCGTGAAATTGAAGGCGCCGGTGTCGATCGTGCCGCCACCTGTTCCTATAGTGAGTGCGTTGGTCGGCGATACGCTCCCGGTGATTTTAAGCGTACTCGCCGCATCGATGCTGATTGTGCCCGTCGTGTTGATGTTGCTGAGGCTTGCGATCTGCAGCGTGCCCCCACCGATGACGGAGGTTGCTCCAGTGTAGGTGTTCGTGCCTCCGAGGATTAAGTTGCCGGCGCCGGATTTAGTCAGACCTACCGAACCCGCGAGGACCGAATTGATTGTGGCGGACACTCCTGAAGTTACTACAGACACCGTGGCACCAGTCAGGGTGATGGTGCCGCTGTTGAGCGTGTAGGCTCCGGCGGTGTTGGAGAAGGATAGTCCTGTAGCGCTGACTGTCCCGGTCGTAACGATACCGGCCGTGCCCCCGAAATTAGCCGTTGTCGAATCCCAGCCACCCGTGCCATCCCATGTTCCGCTTCCGCCAGTTCCTGTGCCGGTCCAGCCTGGTCCTGCCCAGTAAAGCGGAACATAGGCCGTCTCCGTCATCACGAAGTTGTCTAAGCCAATGCCTTGTGAGCTGGATCCCGTGGTGTTGAAGTTCCAGAGAAGGTAGTAGCTACTACCTATCGCCAGATTAATCCCGGATATTGTGAGGCTCTTGCTTACTGTTGTGCCGCCAGCGAGTGTGTAGGCCGATGTCCCTGGTGTAAAAGCACCGCTGTCGCCTGATGTGTTAGCTATCCACGTTGTGCCGTTCGTGGATGTAAAAAACGTAACAGCAGCTGCGGCAGTGTTGATGCGATATCTTTCGTACTCAAAAGCCAGAGAGATTGATCCAAGGGTGGAACCTGTATTATTGGTGAATCCGAATACAATCCCATTTGGACTGGCGTAGGTGCCTGATGTCATGAACCCAAGAGCTCTGTCAGTTGTCGTTGTGCTGTTTCCCCAGTTGTACACCCCGCCGGTGGTTGGTGAGCCGCTGCTTGCTTGTTGAGTTGTGGCGGCTCCTGTATTTGTGCCGTAATTTGGTCCTGCCCCACCGCCTGCAGCTGTAACTCCCCAGCCGCTTGTGATGCTTGCGGTAGCACTTGCACCGAGCATGGCATCGAAGTTTTGGTTGACTTGTGAGATGCTCGTCAGGGAAAGCTGCGTAGTCGCATTGACGGAACCAGCGGTCGCGGCGAGGGCGGCGCCGGCGATCAGCGCGGTGCGGGGCAGGGGATTCGAACCGATCAGGCGCGCGGCGGATAGGAGCCAGGCGATGGATGACGGTTTGCGCACGCGAATCAAAATCTGCACAATTCCCTTGGTTGCACTTTCGTAATCGCTTCCGCGGGTTAAGTGTATTCGTCGGCGAGGTGACGGAATTTTCCGTCAGCGTGGCGGTTGATATCATAAATAGTGACAGGCGTGTGAAGTGGCGGAACTTCGCCACGCGGTTGTCATATTTCGGTTATTAATATTTCAGAGGCGTGACGATTCCGCACGGCGGTGTGTCGGTGGCATCACGTCGGCCGTCACCGACCCGACACGAAGAAGCCCGACTCCTGGGAGTCGGGCTTCGTGAGACGACTGACGCAAACCTTACGGAAGCTCGGTCTTGCCCATCAGGAACTTGTCGCACTCGCGCGCGACGCCGCGCCCTTCGTTGAAAGCCCAGACGACGAGCGACTGGCCACGCCGGCAATCTCCAGCGGCGAAAACGCCAGGGACGTTGGTCACGTACTTCTCGTGCTCGGCTTTGACGTTGGAACGGGCATCGCGATCGAGGCCGAAGGCTTCGATCAGCGGCTGTTCCGGACCCATGAAGCCCATGGCGAGCAGGACGATCTGAGCGGGACGCACCTTCTCAGTGCCAGCGATCGGTTGAGGGCCGAAGACGCCCTTGTCGTTCTTCTTCCATTCGACTTCGACGGTGTGGACTTCCTTGAGGTTACCCTGTTCGTCGGCGACGAACTTCGTGGCGGTGGTGAGGTAGACGCGCGGGTCGGAGCCGAACTTGGCAGCGGCTTCTTCCTGGCCGTAGTCGACCTTGTAGGTCTTCGGCCATTCCGGCCACGGGTTGTCCTTGGCGCGGGCGAGCGGGGACTTGGCCATGATCTCGAGCTGGACGACGGAATTGCAGCCGTGGCGGAGGGAGGTGCCCACGCAATCGGTGCCGGTATCGCCGCCGCCGATGATGACGACGTCCTTGCCCTTGGCGGTGAAGGACGCGTCCGGGGACTTGCCGTCCAGGAGGTTCTTCGTGTTGGCGGCGAGGAACTCCATCGCGAGGTGCACGCCCTTGGCGTCGCGGCCGGGGAGGGGAAGGTCGCGGCCCTTGGTGGCGCCGACGGTGAGGATGACCGCGTCGAAGTCCTTGCGGAGCTGTTCGGGCGAGATGTCGACGCCGACGTTGACGCCGCACTTGAAGGTGACGCCTTCGGCTTCGAGGAGGTTGATGCGGCGGAGCACGACCTCGTTCTTGTCGAGCTTCATGTTCGGGATGCCGTACATCAGCAGGCCGCCCGGACGATCGGAGCGTTCGAAGACGGTGACGTTATGGCCGGCGTAGTTGAGCTGCGCCGCGGCGGAGAGGCCGGCGGGGCCGGAACCGATGACGGCGACCTTCTTTCCGGTGCGCTTGGTCGGCGCGCGCGGGATGATCCAGCCGTTGTCCCAACCCTTGTCGACGATCGAGACTTCGATGTTCTTGATCGTGACGGCCGGTTTGTTCATGCCGAGCACGCAGGAGCCTTCGCACGGGGCGGGGCAGACGCGGCCGGTGAACTCCGGGAAGTTGTTGGTCTTGTGGAGACGCTCGAGCGCCTCGTTCCAGAGGCCCTTGTAGACGAGGTCGTTCCACTCGGGGATCAGGTTGTTGATCGGGCAGCCGCTGGCCATCCCGCCGATGAGCTTGCCCGTGTGGCAGAACGGCACGCCGCAATCCATGCAGCGGGCGCCCTGTTTCTGGAGCTTCTCGTCGGAGTGATGGTGGTGGATCTCTTTCCAATCGCCGATGCGGGTGAGGGCATCGCGATCAGGCGGGAGCTCGCGCTGGTATTCGACAAATCCGGTAGGTTTTCCCATGGTGCAGAAGGTGCTTGGTGTGGTCTTGGAGGGTGCGATCAGCCACCGCCGACGCGGGCGAGGTCGCGGGAGTTGATCTCGAAGGCTTCGTTGAGGGCGGCGTCGCCGCTGAGGCCCTTGGCTTCGGCCGCCGCGATGGCCTGGAGGACGCGCTTATAGTCCTTCGGCATCACCTTGACGAACTTGGCTAGCGAGGCGTTCCAGTTCGCCAGGAGCTGCTTGGCCTTGAGGCTGCCGGTGAGGGCCGCGTGGCGCGAGATGAGGCCGTGGAGTTCGGTCTCATCGGCGGCTTCGGGCTTCTCGAGGCCGACCATCTGCTTATTGCAGCGGGTGGCGAAGTCGCCCTTTTCGTCGAGGACGTAAGCCACGCCACCGCTCATGCCGGCGGCGAAGTTGCGGCCCGTGAGCCCGAGGACGACGACGCGTCCGCCGGTCATGTACTCGCAGCCGTGGTCACCCACGCCTTCGACGACGGTGGTCGCGCCGGAGTTGCGGACGCAGAAACGTTCGCCGGCCATGCCGCGGAAGAAAGCCTCGCCGGAGGTCGCGCCGTAGAGGGCGACATTGCCGAGGATGATGTTGTCCTCAGCGGGGAAGGTAGCCGTGGCGTCCGGGTAGACGATGACGCGACCGCCGCTGAGGCCCTTGCCGACGTAGTCGTTGGCGTCGCCTTCGAGCTCGATCGTCACGCCTGCAGGAACGAAGGCGCCGAGGGACTGGCCCGCGCTGCCCTTGAACTTCAGGTGGATGGTACCGTCCGGCAGGCCGTCGATGTGTTTCTTGGTGATCTCGTTGCCGAGGATCGTGCCGACGACGCGGTGGGTGTTCTTGATCTCGCCTTCGTAGCGGACCTTCTGGCCCTTATCGATGGCGGGCTGACAGGCGGCGAGGAGGACGGAGAGGTCGAGACCCTTCTCGAGGCCGTGGTCCTGCTTCTCGGTGCAGAAGCGACCCACTTCGGGTCCGGCCTTCGGCGAGTAGAGGAGCTTGGACAGGTCGATGCCCTTGGCCTTCCAGTGATCGACGGCGTGACGCGCTTCGAGGGCGTCGGTGCGGCCGACCATCTCGTTGAGCGTGCGGAAACCGAGCTGCGCCATGATCTCGCGGACTTCTTGGGCGATGAAGCGCATGAAGTTCACGGTGTCTTCCGGACGGCCGGTGAAGTTCTTGCGGAGCTCAGGGTCCTGGGTGGCGACGCCGACCGGGCAGGTGTTGAGGTGACAGACGCGCATCATGATGCAACCGAGGGTCACCAGCGGGGCCGTGGCGAAGCCGAACTCTTCGGCGCCGAGGAGGGCGGCGATGACGACGTCACGGCCGGTCTTCAGCTGGCCGTCAGTCTCGACGACGATACGGGAGCGGAGGTTGTTGAGGACGAGGGTCTGGTGGGTCTCGGCGAGGCCGAGTTCCCACGGCAGACCGGCGTGCTTGATAGAGGTCTGGGGCGAAGCGCCCGTACCGCCGTCGAAGCCGGAGATGAGGACGACGTCCGCATGCGCCTTGGCCACGCCGGTGGCGATCGTGCCCACGCCGACTTCCGAGACGAGCTTCACGCACACGCGCGCGGCGCGGTTGGCGTTCTTCAAGTCATGGATGAGTTCCGAAAGGTCCTCGATCGAGTAGATGTCGTGGTGCGGGGGCGGGGAGATCAGGCCGACGCCCGGGGTCGAGTGACGCACCTTGGCGATGGGCGGGTAGACCTTGCCGCCGGGGAGCTGGCCGCCTTCGCCGGGCTTCGCGCCCTGGGCCATCTTGATCTGGATTTCCTTGGCGTTGGTCAGGTAACGGCTCGTGACGCCGAAGCGGCCGGAAGCGACCTGCTTGATGGCGGAGTTCTTGGAGTCGCCCTGTTCGTTGGTCCAAGTGAAACGCGCCGGGTCTTCGCCGCCTTCGCCCGTGTTGGACTTGCCGCCGATGCGGTTCATCGCGACGGCGAGGGTCTCGTGGGCTTCGGTCGAGATGGAGCCGTAGCTCATTGCGCCCGTCTTGAAGCGTTTGAAGATGTTCTCGATGGACTCGACTTCGCTGATGTCGACCGGGGTGCGGGCCTTGAACTGGAGCAGGCCGCGCAGCGTGAAGATCTGCTGCATCTGGTCGTTCACCAGGCCGGAGTAGACCTTGAAGGTGTCGTAGTTGTTCGTGCGGACGGCCTTCTGCAGCGAGTGGATGACCTGCGGGCTGAAGAGGTGGCCTTCGCCTTCGTTACGCCACTGGTAGTCGCCGCCGACCTCGAGAGTGGCGGGGGTATCGACGCGCTCAGGGAACGCGCGGTTATGGCGCTCGAGCGTTTCTTCGGCGACCGCAGCGACGTCCGCACCTTCGATGCGCGTGGCCGTGCCGGTGAAGTACTTGTCGACGACCTTCTGCTGGAGGCCGACGCATTCGAAGATCTGGGCGCCAAGGTAGCTCTGGATGGTCGAGATGCCGATCTTGGAGGCGACCTTGACAATGCCCTTGGTGGCGGCCTTCACGTAGTTCTTGCAGGCCGTGTAATGGTCGACGCCGACGAGGAGGCCCTGCTTGATCATGTCGTCGAGGGTCTCGAACGCCAGGTAGGGATTGATACCCGCGCAACCGTAGCCGATGAGCGTGCAGAAGTGGTGGACTTCGCGCGGTTCGCCGGACTCGAGGATGAGGCCGACCTTGGTGCGCTTGCCTTCGCGGATCAGGTAGTGGTGCAGGCCGGAGACGGCGAGCAGGGGAGGGATGGCGGCGTTGTGACGGTCGACGCCACGGTCGCTCAGGATGATGAGGTTGATGCCGGCATCGATGTGCAGGCCGGCCTGGCGGCAGACCTCGTCCATGGCCTTCTCGAGGCCCTTGGCGCCGGACTTGGCGTCGAAGAGGGTCGGGATGGTGACGGACTTGAACTGGCCGTGGGCGACGTGGCGGAGCTTGGCGAGTTCCTCGTTGGTGAGGATCGGCGACTGGAGCTCAATCAGGTGGCAGCTGGACGGATTCGGGTCGAGCAGGTTGCGCTCAGGGCCGATGGTCGTGACGGAGGAGGTGACGATCTCTTCGCGGATACAGTCGATCGGCGGGTTGGTGACCTGCGCGAAGAGCTGCTTGAAGTAGTCGTAGAGGAGCTTCGACTTATTCGACAGCACGGCGAGCGGGATGTCGGTGCCCATCGAGCCCATGGCTTCGACGCCATCCTTGGCCATCGGGACGAGCAGCTTGCGCTGGTCTTCGAAGGTGTAGCCGAAGGCGAGCTGGCGCTGGACGGTGTTGCTGTGCGACGAAGGCGTGGCGGCTGGGGCGTCGGCGATGTCGGCGAGCTTGATGAGGTTCTTGTCGAGCCACTCGCGGTAAGGCTTCTGGGAGGCGATCTGCTGCTTGATCTCCTCGTCGGCGACGATGCGGCCTTCTTCCATGTTCACGAGGAACATGCGGCCAGGCTGCAGGCGGCCCTTGGAGGCGATGTTGGCTGGGTCGATCGGGAGGACGCCGGCTTCGGAGCCCATGATGACGAAGTCATCCTTGGTCACGTAGTAGCGGGAAGGGCGGAGACCGTTACGGTCGAGGGTGGCGCCGATCATCGTGCCGTCGGTGAAGACGACGGAGGCGGGGCCGTCCCACGGCTCCATGAGGCAGGAGTTGTATTCGTAGAACGCCTTCTTCTCGGCGCTCATGGATTCATGGCCGTTCCACGGCTCCGGAATCATCATCATCATCGCCTCAGGCAGCGAGCGGCCGCCCATGACGACGAGCTCGAGGACGTTGTCGAACTTGGCGGAGTCGGAACCGTTGGGGTTCACGATCGGGAGGATCTTCGGGAGTTCCTTGCCGAACAGCGGGCTGGCCAGGAGCGGCTCGCGGGCCTTCATCCAGTTGACGTTGCCGTTGAGGGTGTTGATCTCGCCGTTGTGGGCGATGTAGTGGTACGGGTGCGCGCGTTCCCAGCTCGGGAAGGTGTTGGTCGAGAAGCGCGAGTGGACGAGCGCCAGGGCGGTGTCCATCGACTTATCGGCGAGGTCGCGGAAATACTTACCGACCTGTTCGGGCATGAGCATGCCCTTGTAGATGATCGTACGGCAGGAGAGGGAGCTGGCGTAGTAGAACTCGTCCTTGCCGGTGGCGCGGATCTGGTGGTGGGCCTGCTTGCTCAGGATGAAGAGCTTGCGCTCGAAGTCCTGGTCGGTGGCGCAATCGGCCGGGCGACCGAGGAAGGCCTGGCGGACGACCGGCTCGCTGGCGATGGCGGTCTGGCCGAGGGAGGCGTTGTCGACGGGGACGGTACGCCAGCCGAGAATCGAGAGTCCCTGGGACTTGGCGATCTCGGTGAAGGTGGCTTCGGTCGCCGCCTGGATTTTGGCGTCCGGCGAGACGTAGAGCATGCCCACGCCGTAGTGACCCGGCTTGGGGAGGTTGGCCGGGCCGTTCTTCGCGAAGAACCCGTGGGGGAGCTGGAGCAGGATGCCCGCGCCGTCACCGGTGTTGATCTCGCAGCCGCAAGCGCCTCGGTGGTCGAGGTTCACCAGGATGGTGAGGGCCTGCTGGATGATATCATGCGAACGCTTGCCCTTCATCTGGCAAACGAAGCCGACGCCACAGGCGTCATGCTCAAACTGGGGGTCGTAAAGACCCTGTTTTTCGGGAAGTCCGGGATTCTTCATTTCTGGTGTGGGCAAAAGTGGTCGGATGGGCTGGCGGCTGAGCCGCCGGGTGCCTTGGCGGAG
>Ga0209297_1001531_pt1 | contig 13452 bp, 22 predicted proteins | sample S_130805_MF_Meta_FD_187322 | JGI IMG/M metagenome (GOLD analysis project Ga0209297, IMG submission 187322) | Freshwater microbial communities from Lake Simoncouche, Canada to study carbon cycling - S_130805_MF_MetaG (SPAdes) (version 2) | ecosystem: Environmental > Aquatic > Freshwater > Lake ... | reverse complement strand
TTGCGGACATTCTTCTTCATGGTTTGAAAGTAATGCTCGTGGGACAATAAAGACTCACAAAGCAAGAAAGGCTGCAAAAAAACGTAAAGTTAGGATTATCGAGGTAGCAGATGATGATTGAAATTTAATAACAAAACAATTAGAGAGGAATAGAATGAACGAAAATGAATTTAAATTTACTCCCCCAAATAAACCTGGATGGAAATGTTACATGTTCGGCAATCCTGTGGGTGGTGTTGGGATTGTATATACTCCTTTAGAAGGCACCGTGCCTAATAGATTTGTCCGCTGGATGATGAAAACGTGCTTTGCATGCACGTGGGTTAAAGAAAAGGGCATTGGAGAATAGTTATGAGCAAAGAAAGACAATTACTGTTACAGATACAGCAATTTCTGGCATGTGATTGTGAAGACATTTATGGATTCGCCGCAGATATTGAAGAAATTCTTACACAACCTAAGCAAGAGCCTGTGGCTTGGCGCAAATGGGATGGGTACGGATTCTTGTTGAGAGAATATGATAATGGTGGCGAACCGCTATTCACATCACCACCAAAGCGTGGGGGCATAACCCCGCGCGAAGGCCTGGAAGAGTTTAAAAAGGGCTATGCACAAGCCGAGAGGGATTTAAAACGTAAACCATTAAGTGATAGAGATATCAATGAAGAACGCTTGCAAGTCCCAATCGGTATTTGGCATTTTAAAAGTTTTGAAGCTGGCATAAAATATGCAGAAAAAGCACACGGTATAACCGGAGGTAAGGAATGATGAAGATGTTGTTGAAAGTTTTAGATGCGATAAAAGACTCCTTGACGAAGAAGCTATTTAAGGAGTGTGAAGAATACTATGCGATTAATAACCCTTTTGTGGATGACGATAATGAGTACACCTGTGAACGATTTCAATTTTGATCTAGAACGTATGAAAGAGGCTGTAGAGTCTAAGCGCATACCAATCCCGCCTGAAGCTCTTACAAGTGAAGAGGCATTTGATAAATGGTTAAATGAGGATAATGATGAACCAACGAATTAGAGAACTTGCGTATCAGGCTAATTTGCTTGACGACGACGGTTGGAACACTAGCAACTTGACTATGACTACAGAGGATTTTGCTAAGTTAATTATTAAGGATTGTATTAGTACATGGTCGGCGATTGACAACGGTAACTTAGTCGAAGGAACTGACTATTTGCCAAAAGCATTGTATAAACGATATGGACTTGAAAAATGACAGTATTTTACAAGAAACAAGGTAAACGTTACGTAGCAGTATCCGAGTATGATGCCGATTTATGCAATAGTTTTCCTTACGGCACTCATGTAGTAGTCTGCCAACCAAACAGCATGAGCAGACGATTTCAGGTTGATCCTAACCTAGCACCTATGATCGGTGCTGCAAGGTATGCAGAGTCTGCTATGACAGATGCATTACAAAAGGCATCGATGTTACGACCAGCACGAGCGCCGTTGACTCCAGAACAATGGGAAAAGTGGAACGAGTTTAAGAAATCCATGGGTGACGTTAGCGTATACTATATAAACTACCCAAGTGCTGCAGATATCGTACGCGCAGGGCTCGATGCAATGCAAGAAGAAGCAGACAAACAACTAACCAATCCTGCAGTTAAGAAAGCGTGGGATTATTTTATGACGATTTCTCGTCTAGCCAAGGAGTATGAATGAACAAACAATATACATTTTTTTGGAACGGACCATTATCACAATGGTACCAGAGTAATTTTAAAGTAGGCGGGATAACGTTTAACACTGCTGAACAATATATGATGTATCATAAAGCAATGATGTTCGGCGATACTGCAATTGCCAAACAGATATTAAACACAGGCGATCCTAAAACGCAAAAAGCATTAGGCAGGAAAGTAGCTGGCTTTAAAATGAGTGAATGGAACAAGCAGTGTATTCAAATTGTGTATCGCGGTAATCACGCCAAGTTTACACAAAACCAGTATCTGTACAAAGCACTAATGAACACTGGTACTACTACACTAGTCGAAGCAAGTCCATTTGATACGATCTGGGGCATAGGCTTAGATGAAAAGACTGCACGGGTCACCCCGGAGGACGATTGGAAAGGTACTAACTGGTTAGGTCTAACATTAACCCAGCTACGTGAATTCCTTAAAGACGAAGAAGAAATCGAACGTAAAGAAAAATTAGCACAGGCAGCATAATGAATATTAAAAAATGGTTACGTACATGGCTGACATCCGACTCGGACATTATAGGGGCTGCAATTTCTCCCTACGCTAACAACGACGTGCTAAATGATACACAGCCTACATTTAGATTTAGTGTGTACCATGCAGATGGTGGGAAAGTTGTAGAATTTAGACGAGAAAATAACAACGGCACACGGGCAGAAAATAATGTGTACATAATTAGCAAAGACGAAGACTTCGGTGATCGTATTGCTAAAATTTTAACAATGGAATCTTTGAGAAGGTAGAATAGAATGGGAACTTTAATTTTAATGTTTATTGCAGGTGGTGTAGTTGGTTGGTTTGTGCATTTATGGGTATTTAAATGGGCGTTTGAATCTGATCCGGATCGTATTATCAATATGCTAATTTCAGTATCCGAAGGATACGAAGATGAAGACAATCCCAGTAACGGTGTAGTTGTTGAATCACACGGACCGTCATGGTTTGCATATTCCGAGCAGGGCAAGTTCTTAGCACAAGGAAAAAGTATTGCAGAAGCAATGGATGCTGTTCAGGACAGGTTCCCACAAAAATTATTTCATCAAGTCGAAACAGTTGACAAGCCACTTGATGCGTAGTATACTAGTCTAATCTTAGTAAATGCTTAGGAAGAAAAGTATATATACTAAAAATAAGGACTCATATGGCACAGTTAGTAACAGCAACAATAACAGAACAAGAATTTAAAGAACAGTTTGGTTTTAACGAACCAAGTGGTTTGTTTAATGACAGCAAGTTTCGATTGGTAATTAATCGATTTGGTAGATGCTATTGGCTGTTGTCAATAGACAATTTACAAGGTCCGCGGTTTTCTGGTAACAATGTTTATTATCAAGGAAACAATGCAAGACTAGTTAGAACCGTGTATCCGCATGCACGTAGAATGATTGATGTGGGCGGCAACGTAGGCAATAACACTATTGCCTACAGCGAATGGGCACAGTTTGTAGAATCGTTCGAACCTACACCAACAACTTTGATAATGCTCAAAGCCAATTTAGAAATTGCACAGCGTAGTAACCTGCATGGCATATATTGGAAAGGCAGCAATGAGGAAGGTAGCCTGCATCGCGACACTACTGAAAACGTCAGTTGGTATCATTGGAAAGGCGTTGCCCAATCAATGAACCTAGTAGCACAAACTACAATACACGAAGTAGCAGCAACTAACCGAAACACAGGTACGATCCAAATACAAGATCATATCGAACACGGCGGCCACAACTTTACAATCTACGATAACAAGCAAATTAAAAAAGCAGTCAACGTTGTAGAAGTACCTTGCAGGACTATAGATTCGTATAACTTTGAAGATGTCGACTTTATTAAGATTGACGTTGAGGGCAGCGAGTTGTTTGTGATCGAAGGTGCAACTGATACAATTATCCGTTGTCGTCCTGGTGTGCAGGTTGAGATCGTACCCAAACAGTGCCAGCAGTACGGTTATGAACCGCAAGCACTTTATGACTTTTTTGACAAACTTGATTACGTGTGCGTGTGTGCAGTTCGTAATCCTGCAAACAGAGATCAGCGCGGATTGTTCTTTGGTAAGAACATCGGCATGCAGCATAAACAAATTGCCAAATACATGGATCGATTGTTTGTTCCTAGAGAAGTACACGAAGCTACTGATTATGGTGCAATGAAACAAACCGCAAACGAATTTGACAATCTATTCGATTTTACTTGACAACAACACAATTTTATAATATAGTTAAAACTTACTTAACAACAGGCTCAGGAGGCTTAACATGGCAAGATGGTATCACGACGAAATTAGAGACATATTCGGCGACGACTTAGACAGTATTTTAGGTCCACGCGCAAATCGACGTCCGATAGCTCACGCAACCGATGCAGAAATTAAAAACATGCGCAAATGTATTAGAAAATTCAATGAGGGAGTAGTATTCACTAATAATCGTAAGATATTACCGTTTTTAGAAGCACTTAGATTAGTCCTTAATCATTTCCGTAGCAGCATTGATTCAGATACAAACAAACCAGTGTTATTCGGCTGGGACTTTGCAATGTTCGACCCTAATAACGGTGTTAAAGGCATTGAATGGCATTTGCAATTGCCACTTATGTTAAATTATGATGCACAACGAAATATCGACGTGTTACATTTATTTAACTTATTAATTGATTTTGATCCTCAACTTGCATTTGGTGCGAAAGGCCGAAAAACTTCCCAAGGCGAACTAATAATAAATGATGGGCAGCATGGGTCACTTGTACTTGCACTTGTAGGTTCAGAGCGTATACCGGCGATATATATCGAAAGTAACTTATCATATGTCGATCACAACCATTTTATCGGCTTTAACGGCGCGGCTTTGCAAGCCAACGATCATGATAATCACCGTAATATGGTACATCGCGCATGTGGCATGCTAGCTGCAAACCTTCCTATTAAGCACGAAGATCAAATTCATTATGATTTGCATCAAATACTTAATAGAGAATCTATTACTTTAGTTCCGCCACGTGGTAAAACTCCAGGTAATGGAGAAAGTAAACATACTACTAAATTCTTGGCATATTTTGACGAATATAACCAAGAAGTTTTTAAACGTGCAATACGCATTATGAGAAGTGCATGGCCAACTAAAAGTGTACCGCATGAGCCATTATGGGGTTTGTGTAAATTATTATCAGCACAGCTCGAAAACGATAAGAATCAACTTCGTAAAATTGATACTGCAATTGCACAAGCATTAGCCGAACGTTGGAACAAACCAGAACAAGTATGGCCTGAAGTTAACTTATCAATTAAGCAACAATACCCTCTTACCAAATATAGAGACGCGGCAGAAACAAATACCGGTAATCGAGGATATTTAATCGGTGCTGCTATTAAAAGCACAGTTGAAAACTTTGACTTGTATCTTACAAGTCAACCAGGTAGCCCGCGTGGTTTAGGAATAAGTTTATCACCTGTCAAACGTGACGACGATTATGAGTTTTATCTTAATATGCCATTTATGTCAAGTAACGGTGATGTATTTGACATCAACGATTCTTTAGAATTTGACGAGGAAGAAGAAGAACTTGCATGATCGATCAAAGTGAGGTTTTAAAAATAGACGATCTGTTACTATCTCGAACCTACTGGCGTCACTATGACGCTAGTACGTATTTGCGAAATGACTTGTATGCCGAGTTTATCAAATCAAAAGATAAACCAGCAACACTTAAACGTATATGGGCAATTAACATGGGTCAAAAATGGGGATGTGATCCAGAGGAATTATGGTCAAAATGTGTTGATAGATGTCCAATTTTTGACACGCCATTAGATTACGGACTTGGTAAGAATACACTAGTCAGGAACAACAGTGGTGAAAATAATGACTGGTTTCGTCCAAGTGCCGATCATGTAGTAGCACGTAGTCACGGCGGCAGTTCAAACGATGTGTCGAATATTGTTGTAGTCAGTTTGCGTGCAAACACTCTTAAAAACAATATAAAGTCAGAGGAAGAACTTACTGCACTATTTGAAGGGATTAAAAGAGTTTACTTTTCATAAGCGCCAATAAATATTTAAGGGAGTGGATATGAAAATTCTAATTACAGGCCATAATGGATTTATTGGCCGCAACATGGCTGAGTGGATGACTGCAGAAGGATGGGACGTTACTGGCTGGGATTGGAAAGCCAACGAACTTCCTGATGTTAAACAATACCAATGGGTTATTCACTTAGGTGCAGTAACTGATCATTCAGATGCAGATGTTGACACAATCATAAGCATGAACTATGAATTTAGTCAAGCACTGTTTAATGCGTGCAACAAGCACAAAGTACATTTTCAATACGCAAGCTCAAGTGAAGTATACGGTCATACTAATAACTTTAGTGAGTTTGCGCCTTGTCATCCACAGACACCTTATGCATGGTCAAAATACTTATTTGACCGTTGGGTGTTACAACAATCACACAACGCATTTGTACACGGGTTTAGATACTTTGATGTATATGGCAAGTACATGTATTTGCAAAGTAACCAATCCAATATCATTCACAACTGGCAAGAAGAGGCTCGCAAAACGGGCGCAATATCTGTATGGGACAATGCCGATAGAGTAAAGCGTGATTGGGTATGGGTAGGCGATGTATGCAAACTGCATATTGATTTTATTAAAACAGTTAGAGGTTCCGGTTTATGGAATATAGGCTCCGGGCTATCACATAGTTACTTAGATGTAGCCGAAGCAGTTGCAGACCAAACCGATGCAGTAATCAAAGTTGTAGAATCAGAAAGTCTAGTAGTACGCGACAGAACCTGTGCAGACCTGACACATTTAAAATCAACAATCGGCAAGCGGCAATGGCTCAACATATTTGAATACATCAACCGATAGTATAAATATAGTATATTGAGAGATCGCTATGAGAGCAAATGAATTTATTAACGAAGATGCAATTGGTACTTCACCAAAGCGTCCTCGTAGAGAAGGAAGTCGACATAGCCGCGGACACGAGCCGCAGGCAAGATATACAGAAGTAGCTGTTAATGAAGAAGATGTTACCGAAGAGAAAAAAAGCACAACTGCAATTTGTAAAAGTTCTAAAACAAATGACCAGCTAGGTGCAAGCATGTTATCGAAATGCAAATCACTTGGCATGCGTGCAAGAGAAGGTAACAAATCTCATTTAGTAAACGGTAAGCGTATCAAAGTTGGCGGTAAAAAGATCAAAGGAAAAGTACATGGCGGACCATTGCCAGACTGGGGTGAACATAAATGAGATTTGACGAATTTAAACAATTAAACGAAGACGCTGGATTTTCGCTAGTGGTTCCAAAAGACCGCAGTTGTCCAGAAGTTGCCGACCTTCAAAAAGTACTAAAAGCGTTTGGTCACAGTTTAGGTCCACCTGATGTTGACGGTGTTTTGGGTCGATATACTACAGCAGCACTTAAAGGCGCACAAGCAGAGATTGGGTTACCAGAGACCGGTGTACCCGATGAAAAGACTATCGAGCTGTTAAACCTAGCATTAAGAGAAGTACCTGAAATTGTATCTAAGCTAACAAAAAGTACAATAGCCGATGTTAGATCAGCAAGTGGTGCAGACAATATCGATGTTAGCACTATACAAGATCCGGACTTTAATAAAAAGCTCGACAACATTGCAAACCAGTTAGGTGTTAACTCTAGTGACCTATTAGCGATTATGAAACAAGAGTCTGGTGTTAATCCGCATGCACGTAATAAACAAGGTGGCGCAACTGGGTTAATTCAATTTATGCCTAACACTGCTAGACGATTAGGAACAACCACAGATGACTTAATAAAAATGACAGCAGTCCAACAGTTAGACTATGTTTATAAATATTTCAAAATGGTTGGTATTAGACCCGGAATGAAGCTAGGTGACTTATACATGGCAGTGTTCATGCCAAAATATGTAGGTCATGACGATACAACTGTATTAGGTGCATCAGGTGCAAGTGGTTTCTCAGGTAAAGTGTATGCACAGAACAAAGTTTTAGATAGAAACAAGGACGGCACTATTACTATTGCCGATGTAAAAAATTCCGTAGCCCGCTTCGCATAATTAAATATAGAATGAATATAACAGGAAAATTATTAATAGCACCACCATCTGTAAAAGGCAACTTTTGGTATAAAACAGTAGTCATGGTCACAGAGCATGACAAGGAAGGCAGCATAGGCATAGTATTAAACAAACGCAGCACTATGACAGTAAATGAGTTTGGACAAGAACTTGGGTACTATCTTAATCTGCCAGGCTACGTTTATATCGGAGGTCCAGTTAATCCTAAAAGTCTTAGTTTCTTGCATACTAATGACTGGGCATGTAAGAACACGCTAAAGATTAACGATGATTTTTCAGTTAGTTCTGCAGATGATATCTTACCTAGACTTGCAGCAGGTGATTCTCCTCGTAAATGGAGAATATTACTTGGCATGTGTGGCTGGAGCCCAGGGCAGTTGCATGATGAGATCAACGGTGCTCATCCTCGCACACATAGAGATAGTTGGTGTATCGCAACGCCAACTATTAAATTAGCATTTAGCAACGATAACAAAGAGCAATGGTCAGCAGCAATTGCACAATCCGCCGAAGACTTTGCTAAAAACATCTTGACATAGTTACTATCTTATAGTACAATACAAATACATAAACAACCAACAGGAGTTTTTATGGCAGACACACTCGTTTTAAACAGCGATGGTATGCCAGTTAGTGTATTACCACTAAGCACAATCAGCTGGCAGGAATCCATCAAATATATAGTTTTAGATAAGGCCGATATTTTATTATGGCATGAGGACTGGATCGTTAGTTCAGCATCATGGTCAACTGCGGTCCCATCAGTGATTATGCTTCGTGAATACATGAAACCAAAATCAACTCTGCGGTTCAGTCGATCAAACGTTTTCTTACGTGACGAAGGGAAATGTTTATATTGTGGAATTAGCTTAGAAAGCAGACATGCAACATTAGATCATGTGCATCCTGTGAGCAAAGGTGGTACAACAACTTGGGAAAACTGCGTAACTGCGTGCGGGCCTTGCAATGTTGCCAAGGGTGATAGGACTAAAATGAAACCTAAATTCAAACCTTACAAGCCAACTTACTATGAATTAGTAAATAAACGTAAGAAACAATATTTCAACGTTAAACACACAGCATGGTTAAATTTCATAGTATAAAAAGAACCCTTTGGTTCATATTAGGTATATTAAGTGTAGGCATGGCGTATGTCGGTGTAGTGGTACCCGGCATACCTTACTCTACTTTTGTAGTATTAGCTGCATACTGTTTTGCTAAAAGCAGTCCAAAAATGCATGCATGGCTCTACTCTCACAAACTATTTGGTCCATTCTTAATAGGGTGGTCCGAAAAGCGTATCTTCCCACAAAAGCTAAAATACTTTATGTTAGTCACGATGAGTTCAAGTTTAGTAATGATGTGGTTCACTACACATAATATCAACGCAATCATCTGGACAGGTGGATTTATGATACTTGTTGCAATATGGGCATGGCGTTATCCTCGTTCTGAAGAAGAATATACATGCAGAATCACACAAGGCAAACGTATAGGATGGTTTAAATAAATACACGACTATTGAGGTATTTATGAAAACACTATTAGCATTATTATTACTTTTACCTAGTCTTGTACTAGCAAACTCTATCGATCAGCAGTGTCCACAATTTGTAGTACGTGGTGCCCCTGTTAGTCCACTAGCAGACAATGCTGCGCAGTTTATATGTAAACAAAATTACGCAATCCATTACAGATTTGATACAAAGACTGCAGAGTATGTTGTAGAACACGTTACTAAAGAATCAGTAATCGGGCCTGCACAGAGAGAAGATGACTTCCGTCCAGACCCTGCTATTGCAAAATCAAATCAATCCGTGTTATCGGACTATGCCGGACATCCATACGACCGCGGCCATTTAGCACCAGCCGGTGATAATAAACAAACTAAAGAAATAATGAGCGAAAGTTTCTTTTTATCTAACATGGTTCCGCAAACTCCAAATAACAACAGAGGCATCTGGAAACAACTAGAAACAGCAGTGCGTAATTTAGTTGTGGAAGGCAAAGACCTGTATGTTGTCAGTGGAACACATTATCAACCTGGATACTTAACTATCGGAAACAATGTCGGTGTACCTACCCATTTATGGAAAGTTGTTGTCGATAGAGGAAGCCAAACAGGTATTGCATTTATATTCCCTAACAAAGGTTTACCAGTTAAAGACTTACCTAAGTATGCAACATCGATTGCTGAAGTAGAAAAACTTACAGGTATAAACTTTATGCCCGAACTAACTCCAGAACAGCAGCTTCAAGTCGAACAGGAATTTCATGTTATTGATTGGTTAGGATTGACTATATGAAAATAGAAGAACTTACTGAATCTCACAAAGATTTAGATAGATATACTGCGTATGCAAAAACACATTACAGTGAAACAGATCCAACTACTGCAGTATTACAATTATTAGTACGCAGTATTGAACACGGTAAATCAGTCGATGCTGAACAAACTGCAGCTATTAGGGAATTACAAAAAGAAGTAGAAGCGTTAAAAGGATCTAACGCTTCTACCATAGCCCCTACTGTTTGATATCAAACACGATTTTTAGAGCATTAATTAAATCTTCAATCATCCCATCGTCATGTAATGGTGTTGGCGCAAAACGCAAACGTTCCGTTCCTTGGGGCACGGTGGGATGATTTATAGCTTGAACATAGATATTAAAATCATTTAACAAACGATCACTAATTTCTTTTGCTCTGGTCGCATCTCCTACTAGCACAGGTACAATGTGTGTTGTGCCATCCATTAATGGAATTCCAGCTTTTCTCATTCTGTGTTTTAATTTTCTAACACGATCTTGAAGACGTTCCCTTATTTCGTTATGCTCCTTTAGATACTTAACTGCTGCCAGCGCACCGGCACATGTAACTGGACTCATACTTGTTGTAAATATAAATCCTGCTGCAATGGATCGAATTGCATCGATCACAACTGCATCTGCTGCAACATAACCGCCCTGGACTCCATACGCTTTACCTAAGGTGCCATTGACTATGTCGACCCTTCCTTGTAATTGTAATTCTTCGAGCTTTCCTGCCCCGTGTTCGCCGTATAAGCCCACTGCGTGTACTTCATCTAAGTATGTAATTGCAGAGTATTGATCAGCTAAGTCGCAAATTTCTTTGATAAGACTTACATCTCCATCCATAGAGTAAATTGATTCAAATACAATACAAGGTACATTCTTGTTTGCTGCTGCACGTTTTAAACATTCTTCTAGGTCATCTAGATTATTATGCTTAAAAATTTGTTTAGCAGCCTTACTATGACTCATGCCTACGATCAAACTATTGTGATTTTTACTATCACTGATAAATTCAATATTAGGAATAATTTTTGCTAGCGCAATTAAACTCCACTCATTCGCAACATACGCACTTGTAAACAACAATGCCCGTTCTTTTTTATGCAAAGATGCAAGTTCATATTCTAAAGCAACGTGATAATGACTAGTTCCGGAAATGTTCCTAGTACCACCAGAACCTGCACCTGTCATATCTAAAGCAGTATGCATCGCATCTAAGACAATTTTATGCTGTCCCATACCTAAATAGTCGTTGCTACACCAGTTAACAATACTTTTAATAGAATACGGTCCATACCAAATAGAATAAGGAAACTTTCCGTTTTCACGTAGCACATCATTGAAGATGCGATACTTGCCTTGTTGTTTAAGGTTTTGAATTAGTGTTGTAAATGTTTCGTGGTTAATCATAGTACAGCTATTTAATAATAAATATACGATAAGGATACAAATATGAGAGTTCAAGATATAATCAGAAGTTTAATCGACTTTATCGACAATGTTGATTCAACGCATGTTGCACCGATTGATACAATTGATCACAAAGCAAGCCCGTTAACACATGCCGGGGATGACATAAATCGATTTAAACAAATTGTCGATTTAGCAGATAGCCCGTATAGACATGCATACACTAACGAACCAGTTCCGGCTTATGCTGATTTAGATTCGGTTACTATTCATGCAGGCGGTGGGATGAATGGCCCAAAACATCCTGCTGATATTAGAGTCAAAGATCCAAGTGCATATCCGCATTTAATAGATAAAGAAATAGAAGAACCAGTTTCAGCTCATCCTGAACATATTGTAATGATTAAAGCAATGAGGGGCAATAATGTCAGCTAACGGAATCGCATGGTTATCAACCAAAGAAGCAAGACAAAAAGCTAAACTTGATCTAGCACAGACAAAACGCCAATCAGGCGGTGATACTACTACAGTTTATTATAGAGCAAATAATACATACGACATTGAAGGATTACCTACAAAATATAGCGGTAATAATGTAGTTGATAACGCAAATACAGGTGGATTACTTCAAGGTCGTCCTTGGGTTAATGTTGCAGGAATTACATTTGCTGCAAACATCTGGCGCACAGACTATGAAGGTTATTTTGGCGATGTCGCCTCGTGGTTTGCTACGGCTAGTTTAAAAGCTGCACCTAACAATTATAACGGTACTGATGCTACTATCAGCGAACCAAGTTTATTAAACAACACTAGTATCGAATACAAAGGATATTTCCTTGCTACATATACCGGAACTCATACATTCTACCTAAGCTCAGACGACGGTAGTTATTTGTGGATTGGTCTAACAGCATTAAGTGGTTATACAACTGCAAACGCGCTAGTGCAGAATGGCGGATTACACCCTCAACAAGAAGTTAGTGCCACAATCAGCTTAGTTGCTGGCACATACTACCCTATACGCATACAGTTTGGCAATGGTCCAGAAGGGCCTGGTGTTCTAGTTGCTAGTTATGCACATACTGGACAAACTAAAACAAGTACCTGGACTAGCAAAGTCTTCTATAATACAGCAACTAACGGCTTCTAAAAGGATTAACATGATAGCAAAAGAATTTACTATTAACAGTAACGGAATTATATAATGGCGTATATGCACGATAATAAAAATCCTAATTTAAACAATTTGCATCATGCAATGGAACTTGTAGGTGACTTACCGCATGTTCGTGTTACATTAGGTGCTGATAATATTACAGTTACCGGTAGTGTTAACATTGCATCTGAAATTAAGATTAACAATACTGAGTTACAAAGTATTCCTGTACATCTAACAGATGATCCGATTGCAGTAACTGGAACATTTTGGCAAACTACACAACCGGTTAGTTTAACTACATTACCTGATAGCAGTGTATCAATTAAAGCAGGATCTAATCTAATTGGTAAAGTTGATGTAAACAACTGGCCGGCTACTCAACCAGTATCTATTGCAAGTATGCCAACTACCCCAGTTACAGGAACATTTTGGCAAACTACACAACCAGTTAGTGGAACAGTTACTATACAAGACAGTGGCGGAAGCATCACAGTGGACGGTAGCGTAACAGCCACCATTACAGATGTTATCACAGTTCTTACGACTGAAGATGCCGGTAGTTTTTATGCGTTCAACAACCACGCTGCTAATTCCAATCGTGGATGGACTATGGACGACACTATGCGTCCCGTGGTTAGTTTTCAAAATAGCAGTGCTAATACTGCAGACATGATCAAAATTGTAGAATATGAAATTGGTAACAACAATGCTAATCAAAGTACTATTATATATGAATGGTATGAAGGCCCACTAACTATCAG
>Ga0209297_1001526_pt1 | contig 13457 bp, 12 predicted proteins | sample S_130805_MF_Meta_FD_187322 | JGI IMG/M metagenome (GOLD analysis project Ga0209297, IMG submission 187322) | Freshwater microbial communities from Lake Simoncouche, Canada to study carbon cycling - S_130805_MF_MetaG (SPAdes) (version 2) | ecosystem: Environmental > Aquatic > Freshwater > Lake ... | reverse complement strand
GATCACAGAGTCACTCATAAATGGCACGGGAGCCTTACCTACACCGTGGCCGCGGGAGGCCCGTGAGAATCTCATTGCATTGATTGGTGCTGGAGAGTCGATGGTTCGAATCTTTGAGACTCTAGACCAGGAGGAGATTATCTTTTGGTGGATACCCGAGTGGCGTCCGCTTCGCTCACTTGCCCAACGCAACGCCTTGCACCGCCACACGGTGGATAGACATATGGTTGAGACAGCAGTGCAAGCGGCACAGTTAACGCGCAAGGTCCATCGCCCGGATTTACTTCTTTTTGCAGCGCTCTTTCATGACATCGGGAAGGGGGGACAAGAGGATCACTCAGATCGTGGAGAGCGTTTAATCGCACCACTTGCAGAGCGCATAGGTTTTGCAGCTGCCGATGTCATTACTTTGCAGCTGCTTGTCAAACATCATCTCTTACTTTCTGCAACAGCTACTCGGCGCGATCTAGATGATCCGGCAACCATTGCATCGATTATCGATGTCATTCCAGATCTAAATACTCTGGAGCTCTTGCATGCACTCAGTGTCGCCGATGGAGAGGCTACGGGTAGTGCTGGATGGAGTGATTGGAAAGCATCACTGGTAAATGATTTAGTCCAACGTGTTCGGCGCACAATGTCGGGATCTATGATTGCCGAACAGCCAGCGCTAACAAATGAGCAGTTGCTGCAAGCACAGAGCGGCGTTCTAACCGTAGCTCTTGAAAAACACGACAGTGGCTATTCAATTGAAATAGTTTCCCCCGATAAACCCGGCCTTCTTTCACTCGTTGCTGGCGTTCTCAATACATCTCGATTGGATGTTAAATCGGCCCGCACCAAAAGCCATGGGCCATCGGCAGTTATGTACTGGATCGTTTCTCCAGAGCCACATGCACCTGAGATTACCCAAATTGGATTGCGCAATGAGATCGTAAAGGCTTTCGAGGATTCGACACTCATCGAAGAGAAGTTGTTGGCAAGAGCCAAGGCTTATGCATCCATCCCAAGTATTCCTGTGCCCGCTCCCGAAGTTGTTTTCTTTAACGATGCAGCTACCGATGCCACCGTGATTGAAGTGCGAAGCCATGACCGTCCAGGATTGCTTTTTCGAATTGGCTCGGCAATTACCCATGCCAAGGTCGACATTCGCTCAGCGATTGTTACAACTCTGGGGGCCGAAGCAATCGATACCTTGTATGTCACCGAGTTAAACGGGGGACCATTAAGTGATGTGCGGGCCCAAGAGGTGACGTCGCAACTGCGCCTTGCTCTGAAGTAGTCTTAGCCCATTATGTTTGATTCATTGAGTTCTCGATTTAGCACAGTCTTCTCATCTCTTCGCTCTCGCGGAAAGATTTCCAAAGGCGACATCGAAGCCACGTGCGCTGAGATACGACAGGCGCTGCTTGAGTCCGATGTTGCACTCGAGGTTGTCGAAAGCTTTATCGCGCAAGTAGCACAAAAATCAACAGAGGCCCTTGCAACGATACAGTCGGGTACGAATCAAGCTAATGCAGTATTTGAAATTGTTAACGCGTCCTTAATCGATATTCTCGGCGGTTCGGCACGCAGAGTTCGTTTTTCAAAAAATCCACCAACGGTAATTATGTTGGCCGGCTTGCAAGGGGCAGGTAAGACAACACTTGCAGGCAAGCTCGCAAAGTTCTACGCCGATCAAGGCAACACTCCACTCTTGGTCGCCTCGGATCTACAACGACCAAATGCCGTTACTCAATTACAAGTTGTAGGTGAGAGCGTTGGAGTTCCAGTCTTTGCTCCTGAGCCCGGAAATGGCGTGGGCGATCCAGTAAAGGTAGCCAAGGCCGGAGTCGAATTTGCTAAGGCTAAGCAGTACAACATCGTCATCGTCGATACCGCTGGCCGCTTAGGCGTCGATGCAGATTTAATGAAACAGGCAAGTGATATTCGTGACGCAGTTAAACCTGATGAGATTTTATTTGTTGTCGATGCAATGACGGGGCAAGATGCAGTGCGAACATCTCAAGCCTTTCTAAACGGCGTGGGTTTTGATGGAGTTGTCTTAACGAAGCTCGATGGTGATGCACGTGGTGGAGCCGCCCTGTCGATCACCTCTCTGACTCAACGTCCCATCATGTTTGTATCAACGGGTGAAAAACTTACCGACTTTGATATTTTCTATCCCGATCGCATGGCATCTCGAATCTTGGGAATGGGCGATGTCGCAACGTTGGCCGAGGCGGCTAAGAAGGCCTTCGATGGCGACACCTCGGCAAAGCTTGAAGCGAAGTTTGCAAGTGGCGAAGATTTCACGTTAGAGGATTTTCTTGAGCAATTAACTGCCATGTCCAAAATGGGTTCGATGTCCAAGCTCCTTGGGATGCTGCCTGGTTCGGGGGCAATGAAGAAACAAATCGATAGTTTTGATGAGGGCGAGATCGTTCGGACTAAGGCCATTGTGCAGTCAATGACTCCAGTAGAACGCCGTGATCCAAAAGTATTAAATGGCTCGCGCCGGTCTCGAATAGCCCTTGGATCCGGGCGAAAAGTATCTGATGTAAATAACCTCGTCGATCGCTTTTCGGCGGCCCAAAAGATGATGAAGCAGGTTCGAAATGGTGGAATGCCCGCTGGGATGGCTGGGATGGGCATGCCTGCGATGGCCGCAGCTAAGCCTGCAATTGCGCCTAAGAAGAAGTCCAAATCAGGCAATCCAGCCAAGCGGGCGTTAGAGGAGTCCCAGTAGGCGATTTCGCGTATCAAGCCTGAAGGTGGCAGAATAAGCAACCTGTTGAAGGGGCCCTCTATCCCCTAACAACATCCATAAGACCGATAGTTAAATCGCTTCACCACGCACCCCGCTGTGGAGAAAAGATATGACACACATAAACAGGAGATACCTTTCTTGGCTACAAAAATTCGTTTAATGCGCATGGGCAAGATCCGCACACCATTTTTCCGCGTCGTTGTTACCGACTCACGCAAAGCACGTAACGGTCTCTCAATTGAAGAGATTGGTCGCTACGTTCCAGGACAAGAGCCATCACTTATTGAGATCAACTCAGAGCGTGCTCTGTACTGGCTCGGAGTAGGCGCGCAACCATCAGAGGCTGTAGAGGCGCTTCTGAAGGTGACTGGAGATTGGCAGAAGCACAAGGGTCTTCCAGGAACTGAAGGAACTCTTCGCGTTGCAGCCCCTCGTGTAGGAAAGCATGTTGCTTACGAGGCAGCTGTTAAGAATGCAATGGATGAGCCTAAAGAGGGCGCAACAACATTGAAGAAGAAGGCACAAGAGAAGTTAGCTGCAAAGGCAAACCCAGTGTCCGAACCCACTGCAAATCTAGACGAGGCACCGGTTCCAGCGGTAGAAGTGACTACAGACGTAGTTGTTGAAACACCAGCTGAAGTTGTAACTACAGAGGCTGTTGTTGAAACCCCAGCTGAAGTTGTAACTACCGAAGCAGTGGTTGAAGCTGAAGCAACTCCAGAAGCGGCTGCCGAATAATCATGATGGATGAGGCCCTGGAGCATTTAGTAAAGGGAATCGTTGATAATCCCAATGATGTTGTAGTTACTGAGAAGACTCATCGTCGTGGAACAACTCTTGAGGTTCGAGTCAATCCTGAAGATATTGGAAAAGTTATTGGACGCAATGGTCGCACCGCTAAGGCGTTGCGTACCGTTGTTAGCGCGCTCGCAGGTCGCACAGTACGTGTAGATCTAGTCGAGACCGACGAACCTAACTAAGTAAAGATCCACATAGCCATGCGTTTACTCGTAGGGCGCATTGGTCGAGCCCATGGAATCCTCGGTGAGGCCACGATTGAAGTGCGCACTGATGATGCAGATACTCGTTTTGCAGTTGGTCAAAAGCTACAGACCGATGAGCATGGCATATTGACCATTACTTCAGGGCGCGTTCACAACGGTATTTTGTTACTTGGCTTTGCAGGTTATAACGACCGCAATCAAATTGAAAAGCTGCGCAACACTATGGTGTATGCCGACGTCGATATTAATGAGGAACGCGAAGATGCCGATGATTACCACGTCCTGCAACTCATTGGGTGTCAGGCTTTTCTAGAAACCGGTGAACTATTTGGTGAGGTCACTGATGTCGTTAATCTTCCGGGACAGGACTTACTCGCAATCAAGACCCCAACTCGTGAGGCGTTGATTCCCTTTGTCCATCAACTAGTGCCAATTGTTGATGTATCGGCAAAGCGCATCGTCGTGATTCCTCCAGATATGAGCGGAATTTCCGAATGAAAATCGATGTAGTCACGATATTTCCCGATTATTTCCAGCCTTTGAAATTATCGCTGCTTGGAAAGGCTAGCGAGGCAGGAATCGTTAACTTTGACATTCATGATTTACGCAGTTTTGCCACCAACAACCACCATGCAGTAGATGACACGCCTTATGGTGGAGGCGCAGGAATGGTGATGCTGCCGGAAGTTTGGGGCCAGGCACTTGATCCTTTGATGGTTCCTGATACTGACTTGATAGTTTTAACGCCTGCTGGCAAACGCTTTGATCAGCCTATGGCTGCACAATTTTCCAAAACTAGCCACATAGTCTTTGCATGCGGTAGATATGAAGGAATAGATGATCGCGTACGTCAACACTATGAGTCCGAGCAGTACTCAACTAAAAATATCCGCGTCCATGAAGTTTCAATCGGAGATTATGTTTTAGGTGGGGGAGAAGTTGCATCTCTTGTAATGATTGAAGCGATTACTAGATTATTGCCTGGAGTCCTTGGCAACCCTGAATCATTGAGTGAAGAGTCACATAATGAGGATGGCTATCTTGAGTATCCAAATTTTACTAAGCCCTCTGTATGGCGCGATATTGCAGTTCCAGAGATCTTGCTAAGCGGAAATCACGGCGAAATTGCGAAATGGCGTGCGGCACAAGCCATAAGCCGTGCCGAAAAGAATGTGTAACTCGCGAGTAATAGCAGTTCTGCCGTACCCTACAGCCCATGACGAGTGATGCAGAGTCGGTTCAGGCACGGTTAATTCGCGACCTCGAACCAGTAGTTGCCGTTGAACTCGAACGACATCTAGCGGTACAAAAAAATTGGTACCCACACGAGTATGTCCCATGGTCAGAAGGGCGCGATTATGCCGGCCCACTCAATGGTGATGCGTGGGAGGCGAAAGATTCGCGTTTAACTGCCGTGGCTCAAGACTCGCTAGTTCTGAATCTTTTAACTGAAGATAATCTGCCGAGTTATCACACCGAGATAGCAATCTCAATGGGACGCGATGGCGCATGGGGTACTTGGATCGAACGTTGGACGGCTGAAGAGGCGCGGCACAGCATCGTTATTCGCGATTATTTGATGGCAACGCGCGGAGTTGATCCTTACGAACTTGAAGATTTGCGCATGGCACATATGTCCCTTGGATATCAAACGCCATATGTGAACGACATGTTGCACACGATCGCTTACGTCTCCTTCCAAGAGTTAGCAACGCGTATTTCCCACCGCAACACGGGTAAGATTTCTGATGATCCCATTGCAGAAAATATGATGCAACGTATTGCCCTTGATGAAAACTTACACATGCTTTTTTATCGCAACACTTTAGGCGCCGCCCTTGATATGGAGCCAAATGCTTCCATGCGAGCGATAACCGATGTTGTAACTAACTTTGGAATGCCAGGAGCAAACATGCCAGGCTTCGGGCGAAAAGCCGTACAAATTGCGCTGGCTGGAATTTACGACATGCAACAACATTTAGATGAAGTAATCGCCCCAGTGTTGCGCGCATGGAAAGTCTTTGAACGGACCGACTTAAGTGGAGATGGCTTAAAGGCGCGCGAAGAGCTTTCAGCTTTCCTCACCAAAACGGGCGCTGAAGCGGCGCGTTTTAATGAAAAGCGCGAGCTCTACTTTGAGCGCATGGTTGCTCGCGGGCAAGAGCCTTTGCGCATCGCCAAGTAGAGTTCAAATATGCACAAGCGCGTAATCTTTATTGAGCACGACCATGTCAGCGATGGTGGTCCAATTTGGACTCAGTTTGAGCGGCGCGGATATGACATCACTCGATTTATCATCGTCGATGAGGCCAATGCAAAAACCCCGAATGTCACACCGATATGGCCAGATCTATTGAGCTTCGATGTCGTTGTTGTAATGGGCGCTCCATTTGCCGCCTATGACGATGAGCGGATTGGGAATTGGCTGCTGCCTCAAGTTGAAAAAATGCGCGAAGTACACAATGCCGGAATTCCAGTGATGGGAATCTGTTTTGGTGGCCAACTTATGTCTCGAGTTTTAGGTGGCACGGTTTCACGTTCACCGCAGGCAGAGCTGGGTTGGTATGAGATCGAAAGCGTTGATGAAACTCTCATTCCTAGAGGCCCCTGGTTTCAATATCACTGGGATCGCTTTACTTTTCCGCCCGGATCAACCGAAATTGCCCGCAATGAACTCTGCCCGCAGGCCTATGTCTATGGGCGCACGTTAGGTATGCAGTTTCATCCAGAGATTGATTTGAATGTGTTGGATATGTGGCTGGGCATGGAAGGTGGATGCGCCGAAGTTGAATCCGAAGGCATTGTTGTTGAGGATTTGCGAAAGCAGACCAAGGAGCTTGAAAATGAAAGCAATCAACGCGGCTACGACCTAGTTGATCAATTTCTTGATCGAGTCGCTACCGCGCCGATTGTTCTTATTTAATTTCTAATCGTTAGAAATAAATACGTTCTTAACTTCGGTAAATGAATCAAGTGCATCAGGACCAAGTTCACGTCCGAGTCCTGACTGCTTAAATCCACCAAAAGGCGTCCAGAAGCGCACCGATGAGTTGGAGTTAACCGATAGTGCGCCAGTATCAATTCCGCGAGAGACACGTAGTGCACGACCGACGTCGCGCGTCCAAATTGAACCCGACAAGCCATATTCGCTGTCATTGGCCATTGCAATTGCTTCGGCCTCATCCTCAAAGGTCATGACCGATACAACTGGCCCAAAGATCTCCTCTCGCCACGAACGGGCTTGAGTATTTTTAGGAAGCAGTACGGTTGGTGCCATCCAGTATCCAGGACCAGTTGGCGCACTACCTTTAAAAGCAATCGGTTCATCAAGGAATGACTCGACGACATCGAACTGCTTCTTCGAAATCAGTGGTCCCATATCTGCCGTTGCCAGATTTGGATCTTCAACGCGGAACTTCTTGACCGCAACTTCAAAGTGCTCCATGAAAGTATCGAAGGCGGATTTTTGAACCAAGATACGAGAGCGTGAACAGCAGTCTTGGCCGGCATTATCAAAGACAGCGCCTGGTGCACCTGCTGCAGCTTTTGCAATATCTGCATCTGCGAAAATAATATTTGAACTCTTGCCACCGAGCTCGAGGGTTACGCGCTTAACTTGTTCGGCGCATCCGACCATAATCTGCTTTCCGACAGTGGTAGAACCGGTAAAGACAACTTTACGAACAAGCGGATGTGTAACAAAGCGATTACCAACGACGCTTCCTTTGCCCGGCAAAACATTAAATACACCCTCTGGAATACCAGCAAGAAGTGCTAGTTCGCCTAGACGAATAGCACTCAGTGGTGTGTATTCCGCCGGCTTTAAAACAACGGTATTGCCTGCAGCAAGTGCTGGCGCAAATCCCCATCCTGCAATCGGCATTGGGAAGTTCCAAGGCACAATAATGCCAACTACTCCAAGAGGCTCTTTAAAAGTTATATCGATACCACCGGCAACTGGAATCTGGCGACCGAAAAGGCGCTCAGGGGCTGCTGCGTAATACATCAGAGTATTTGCGACGTTGTCGGCCTCCCACAGCGCATTACCGCGAGTATGGCCAGAGTTTGTAATCTCTATCTGAGCTAACTCTTCGCGATGATCGGTAACGATCTGTGAAAAACTGCGCAGAAGTCGTGCACGCTCACCGGGTGCGATGTGACGCCATGTATCAAAGGCTTTAGCAGCCTTTGCAATGACGTGATCTGTAGCCTCTAAATCTAAGTGAGGAACATTTTTGACAATCTCTTCGGTCGCAGGATTGATTACATCATATGAAGTAGACACAGTTGATTTAAAACCTTTCGAAGTTACGGAATAGTTCCCAATCGGTAATTGCTTTACCGTAGGCTGCAAGTTCAATCTTTGCCATGTTGGCATAGTGTGCTTGTACTTCAGAACCAAAAACCTCTTTGATCCACGCACTATTTTCCCAAAGCTCCAGCGCCTCCGTCATAGTCGATGGCAATCTGGCAGAGTCTTCTGCGTAGGCATTTCCCTGGAAAGCTGGTGCTAGAACCATTTTATTTTTAATTCCATCAAGGCCTGCGGCGATAATTCCAGAGACTGCTAGATAAGGGTTTACATCTCCGCCGGCAGTTCGATTCTCAAGGCGCAGACTTGCACCTTTTCCAACAAGGCGAAGTGCGCAGGTACGGTTATCGCGGCCCCAAAGAATGGCAGTAGGTGCAAATGAACCGGGAACAAAGCGCTTATAAGAGTTAATATTTGGAGCAAACAAAAGCGTCATTTCACGCAAGTGCGCTATCTGTCCAGCCACAAATTGACGGCCGACATCACTCATACCCTGTTCCTTATCGTTCTCATCTGCCATCACCATTGAGCCATCAAGACCACGGAAAGAAAGGTGAATATGGGAAGAGTTGCCCTCTTTCTCATTTGGCTTAGCCATAAAGGTCAGTGCGTAGCCATCTTGAGATGCGATCTCTTTGGCGCCATTCTTGTAAATAACGTGGTTATCGCAGTTTGATAGTGCATCAGAGTATTTAAATGCAATCTCATGTTGGCCAAAGTTGCACTCACCCTTGACTGATTCAACGGTCATTCCAGCCTTCGCCATTGATAGGCGAATACGGCGCAGGAGAGGCTCAATTCGTGAGCCTCCTAAGATTGAATAATCGACGTTGTATTGATTGACGGGGATTAAGTTTTTGTAACTCTTATTCCACGCCTCTTCATATGTATCTTTGTAAACCACAAACTCTAACTCGGTGCCGCACATTGCCTCCATGCCGGCATCTGCCAAAGCTTTAACCTGCTTGCGCAGTATCTGGCGAGGGGAGGCAACAACATCGGTGTGATCGAGCCACTGGACATCGGCTAGAACTAAGACTGCTCCTGGCTGCCAATCGATTAAACGCAACGTGCTCATATCTGGCACTAAAGCAAAGTCGCTATAGCCGCGCTCCCATGAGGACATTGTGTAACCCTCAACGGTATTCATATCGACATCAACGGCCAAGAGATAGTTACACCCTTCAGTTCCGTGTTTTAAGACTTCATCGAGAAAAAATTGACCATGGATTCGCTTGCCAGTTAAGCGACCTTGCATATCGGTCATTGCAACCACGACGGTATCTATGGATCCGTCAGCTACTCCTGCTTTTAACGCTTCAATCGACATTGATTTCATGAGGTGATGCTATCTACTTCCAAGCCTTAAATCTACAAAGAAAAACCCCTGCCGCTTTCGCGACAGGGGTTTTAGTGTTAGTTCTCTTATTATGAGTTGATGTTGCTTCGTGGGCCTGTAAACCACTTCTTGGCCGACAAACTCCACCAAGCGGCGAGGATAATTAACGCACCGCCCGTAATAATTGGTGCGTAGTTGACTGCAGTCCACGTAAAGTCTTTATTACCTGGAGTTCCAGCTGGTGAGAATGGCAAGATGAAGTAGACAGAGATAACGACAATCTCTGTTACGGCAACAATGCTCATCCACTTGTATTTAGATCCAAGAGTCCACGCACCGGCTTTAAATGAATCTCCAGCCTTAAGGCGTAACCAAATTGGAATCAGGAATGCAAGATAAAGAGAGATTACGCAGACAGATACGACTGCGTAGAAAGCAGTAGGTGCACCAGTAGGGCTCTTCCAAAGTGCTGGAAGTGTCATAACGATTCCACCGAGAGATGATGCCAACACGGCGTTGAGTGGAACATGGTGCTTGTTAACTTTCTTCCAAAGGTTGCCCCCTGGAACTGCGCCATCTCGAGAGAAGGCGTACATCATGCGTGAACATGAAGTTAAACAAGCTGTTACACAGAAGATCTGGCCAGCAGTGGTAATAATCATGACGAGCTTAAATGCAACTCCGCCACCAAGTGCGCTGTACAGAACTGCAATTACAGAGCCACCACCGAATGGATTAACCGCTGGGTCAAAGGAGCTAATCATGTCGACCTTGGTCGCAGCAAATAGGAAGGCCATCAACAGGATGTATCCACCGATTGCTGAGTAGAAGATTGACTTCCAGATTCCCTTAGCGGCGTTTATGTGTGCATCGTGTGTCTCCTCTGAAAGGTGAGCAGATGCATCAAAGCCGGTAATTGTGTACTGAGTTAGCAAGAACCCAAGTGGCAGAACATATAGCCAGTATGAGTTATCGCTAAATCCAGAGCTATTGATCTTTGTAGTAAACATCCATGAAAGTGTCTGGTGCTCGTTTGGAACAATTAGAAGGATTCCAACAACGATTAACGCGCCAAAGACGTGCCACCATACTGAGATGTTGTTAAATAGTGAAAGCAGATGACCGCTGTAAATATTAATCAACGTCACTAGAAGAATAATTGCTAGAAAGAGGAAGAACTGCTGCTTGATGTAGTCGCCACCAAGGAAGTCAGTTGCATAGCTTGGCCACTGCGCTCCAAGAATTACATTCAGGAAGCTGGCAGCGCCATATCCCACTGATGCAGTTACGGAAACAAGGCCAATTAAGTTAAGCCAACCTGTAAAGAAGCCAGCTTTGGGTCCGCCGAGCTTTGATGCCCACCAATAAATTCCACCTGAGGTTGGATATGCAGAGGCAAGCTCTGACATACAAAAACCAATTATGAGAATAAATAATGAGATTATTGGCCAACCAATTGAAATTGCAACAGGGCCGCCGTTGTTCCATGCCTGAGCGAAGGTTGTGAAACAACCTGCCAGAATTGAAATGATTGAAAATGAGATCGCAAAGTTAGAAAAACCTGACCAGGTACGATTTAACTCCTGTTTATATCCAAGTTCAGCTAACCGTTTTTCGTCATCATTTGTAATTGCCAAGATGTACTCCTCCTTGAGACTCTTCGGGTGTAGCATTTCTACCTCATAGTGTGACTTAAGCGATAGGGGTTTGAGCGTAAATGTGCCGGCTAATGGGTTACGTGTCGCCAAGTAAAACCTCCTTTCCAGCCCTCGTCGGAAGTGAATTCTCGGATTTTGTGGCGCTTTCCTCCGTTCATTGTGATGGTTGGGGACTATCTACCGTTGACAAAGCTGGCAGCCACACGGTTCTTGAGAAAAAGGTAGAGGCGGCTGCACAAAGCAGCACATTCGATGAAACGGTCACCACAAATGTCGCCGATGGAGCGCTCTTGCATCTTCGTTGGGCTACAAAGGGTTTATCTAATAGCGAAAATAATACGCATCCCTTTATGTATGGTGACTATTCATTTATTCATAACGGCTCGATTTTCCCACCTGATGCCATCGCCTCTTTTATCGATCCAAAATTTCTTCCACTTATTGTCGGCGATACTGATAGTGAACGTTATTTCTATTTAGTAATGACCGAAATAGAAAAGCTAGGTTTAGTAGATGGCATCAAGAGCGCACTTCAAATAATTAAAGAGCATGGAGAAACAACGAGCTTAAACTGCATGATTATGAACCGAGATTTCTTTATAACGGTGAGCGAGCACAATAGTCAGAAGAAGCCCGACTGGGCCCCTAATGATTACTATGAGATCAAATACCTGCCTACCCCTGAAGGCGTCCTCTTTGCCTCTAGTGGATGGAACCAGCCTGGTTGGAAGAGCCTAGAAAACCATCATTGCGCAGTAGTTAACCGTTCAACTTTTGAGATTGAAGTTATTGCCCTCTAATTAAGGCTCTACGATAGGCACATGAACCGTACCTACAGCGTTGAAACATATGGCTGTCAGATGAATGTTCATGACTCCGAGCGCATCGCTGGCCTGCTGGATGAGGCCGGGTATGTGCCGGTCATCGAAGGCCAACAGGCCGATATCGTCGTTTTTAACACCTGTGCCGTTCGCGAAAATGCCGATAACAAGCTCTATGGAAACCTTTCCTTCTTAGCACCGATTAAGAAATTAAATCCTTTAATGCAGATTGCAGTCGGCGGTTGCCTAGCCCAGAAAGACCAAGCCACGATTTTGAAAAAGGCACCGTATGTCGATGTCGTATTTGGAACACATAACGTTGGCTCCCTTCCAGTTCTGCTTGAGCGTGCGCGGATTGAAGAAGAGTCTCAGATTGAAATTCTAGAATCTCTTGAGCATTTTCCCTCTACATTGCCGGCTAGACGCTTGTCTGCATTCTCATCCTGGGTTTCAGTATCGGTTGGCTGTAACAACACCTGCACCTTCTGCATAGTCCCAACCCTGCGCGGAATTGAAAAAGACCGTGGGGCCAAGGAGATTTTGGCAGAGGTACGCGCCTTGGTGGACCAAGGGGTTATTGAAATTACCCTACTTGGTCAAAACGTCAATGCTTATGGTGTTGATTTCGGCGATCGTCATGCCTTTGCAAATTTACTAAGAGATTGTGGAAAAGTGGACGGTCTGGAGCGCGTGCGGTTTATGTCCCCTCATCCGCGCGATTTTACCGACGATGTTATTGATGCCATGGCACAGACGCCAAATGTAATGCCGCATCTGCATATGCCTTTGCAATCAGGTTCAAACTCAATACTGCAATCGATGCGTCGCTCATATCGCACAGATAGGTACTTAGGGATATTAGATCGCGTGCACACTGCAATGCCGCATGCCTCAATTACAACCGACATTATCGTAGGTTTCCCGGGGGAGACTGAGACAGATTTTCAAGCCACTCTTGATTTATGTACAGAGGCCCGTTTTGCCGCGGCCTATACCTATCAATACTCGATTCGACCTGGGACACCAGCGGCAACAATGCCCGATCAAATCTCAGCAGAAGTTGTCGGCGAGAGATACACCCGTTTGCACAATCATCAACAGTTGATTTCGCTCTCAGTTAATCAAGAGGCGGTCGGTAAAAACTTTAAAGTATTAGTAGGTGATTATGAGGGCCGCCGCGACACTGCAAAGGATCGCCTTACCGGTCGCAGCGAAGATTTTAGGCTTGTCCACTTTGATAATTCTGCAGCTGCCCGCCCGGGCGATGAGGTAGAAGTTGTTATTAGTGAAGCCTCGGCACACTATTTAATTGGAACACCAGGTGTTGTTCGCTCAACGCGTGGCGGAGATGCCCATGAGGCGCGCAATAAAGAGGTATCTCGTACTTCCACGATGCTCGGAATGCCGACACTATCTAAATGAGTCTAATTGTTGTTTGCGGGGCAACGGCTACCGGCAAGAGCGAGTTGGCTATTGCTCTAGCACATCACTTTGACGGCGAAATTATTAATGCCGATTCGATGCAGATTTATCGCGGCATGGATATTGGTACGGCGAAATTAAGCGTTCAAGAT
>Ga0209297_1001520_pt1 | contig 13477 bp, 15 predicted proteins | sample S_130805_MF_Meta_FD_187322 | JGI IMG/M metagenome (GOLD analysis project Ga0209297, IMG submission 187322) | Freshwater microbial communities from Lake Simoncouche, Canada to study carbon cycling - S_130805_MF_MetaG (SPAdes) (version 2) | ecosystem: Environmental > Aquatic > Freshwater > Lake ... | reverse complement strand
CTGGGTCGCAGCTTTTCTACGTGCACCAGGAGCACTTCTACGCGCGCTCAGAAGAGAAAGCGCGGGAGTTTGGCCTGCTGGCTTTAGGTTTTCCCAATCTTCATGAGACATTCCGCTTTGAAATTATCATGAATCTCGGGCGATTGGCTAAGACGCCCAAGGAGGCGCTTGAGTGGTTCGGCCGTGGAGTGGTCGAGATGCCTCAACTACGCGAACCTCTGGCCGGCGCCGTGCTGGCTGCGCTTGAGGGTGGCGAACCGGTGCGTGCTTTAGAGCTGGCACGTCGGATGGTTGCCATTCCTGTTCCACCAGATGAGCGCAGGCCGTGGACGTTTGAGGCCAAGTGGTATCGCTGGCATGGCCGTGATCTATTGGAGCGGTGTGAGCGGCTCAATGAATTGCCTGCTAAAACTGAAAATTATGCGCCAAAAATTACATTGCTTCACGCCACTCGAAATCGCCCGCAAAAGGCTTGGGAATGCCGCGAGAAGTGGATGGCATTGGCATCGAATCCAGATCAGATTGAATACATCATGGCCGTGGACTCTGACGACAAAGCAAGTCGTGAGCTAGCCAAGCAATTTCGGCACGTCGTTGTTGCGCCTGGTTCATGCGTTCGCGCATGGAATGCCGCAGCCCGGATGGCTCGCGGCGAAATCCTCATCCAGCTTTCAGATGACTTTAGCCCGCCTCAAAACTGGGACGCAACAATCTCAAACGCTTTCGAGGACATTCTGGCTGGCGCTGTGCTGGCCGTGTCAGATGGCAACCGCAAGGACTTGCTCCTGTGCATGGCGATCCTCAACCGCGAGCGGCTGGAAGCGCAGGGTGATTTGTTCTTTGAGGGTTACGAATCGGTGTTTTCCGATAACGAGTTTTCGCATCGAGCGTGGGCGGATGGCGTCGTCATTGATCGCCGGGCGGATCTGGTTTTTGAGCATGCTCATCCATTTTTCGGCAAGGGTGAACTGGATGCCACCTACCAAGCGACAAACGCACCGGAACGCTATGAGCGCGGACGGGCTTTATTTATTGCGCGGAATCCTGAGACTGTGCAAATGGAACAGCCCGATTTAGCCATTCCTGCCGTTTAGCGCAACCGCAGGAGGACTTGTCGAGATTGATTACGCGAGCGATAGGGTCGGCAATCTTGGCCACCAGGTCTCCGAGGCCGCGCATGGGGGCGGTTTTAGTGGCTTCTGGAGTGCATTGGCCATAGGTTCCCCAGCGGTTAATGGTGCAATGGGAACATGGAGACGATGAATCTGGCCGAGGCGTGCAAGGCGTCGGGCAATCTTTGCAAATGTCATCGCGGACTTGAACCACACCAAGCGGAATTTTAACAAGTTGAGGCATCGCAGTAAGTGCGCACGTTAGCGACAAGCGTTGTTCCATCTGTTGCCGGAACTGCGAGCGAATAGTAGTTTGGTGCAGCCGATGGAAGAATTGGCCAAGTCGAAGAGGTTGCTGGATCGTATCCGCCTGGTGTTGCGCCGTCCCAGACCGTGCATTTGCTAGTCTCGGTTCCGAGGTGGATGAGCAAATCTGCAGCAGTTGAACCGGAGACTTTTGATGTGATCGTCAAAGTCGGTTCGCTTGTGTAAGCCGTGCCCGATGCCGTCATCGTTACAACATCAATTCCGCCTTGAGCATTGACGGTGCAAGTTGCCGTTGCGCTTGAGCCGCCGCCGCCAGAGAAAGCGAGCGTGGGTCGATAATTGCCAGCGGTTCCGCCTGCGATTGCAGTCACTGATCCAGCTGTAAGTGTTGCCGTCCAGCCCGTTGAGGTCGTGCCGCCACCAGATGCCGTTTGAACAGTAACGGTCGGCGCGGAAACGTAGCCGCTGCCAGGGTTAAGAATCGAGATACTGGCAACAGTTCCAGTCGAGGACATCACGGCAACCGCATAGGCTTGTGTGCCGCCAGAAGGAGGTGCGGAAAGCGTTACCGTCGGGCGATAAACGCCTAATTTATTGACGGAGACAGACGAGACGCCGACGCCCGCCTCTGCGATAAACCGCTCCACCCACGAGGCGCGGAGGTTTTTGCCGGTGTTTACTTTCGGGATTTTGAAGCGGAGGCGGTAGCGGGATTCACGGATTGCCACGGAGGGCCATGACAAATTCCGAAAGCTCCCTGCTGTGTCGTTCCAGTCGCCATCGTAGTCAGGCAATCCGTCAACAGCTGCGGGCAGCGCTTCCTCTTGATCTATCTCATCTGAATACACCCTAGTAAATATGCCTGCGGTTCCGTGGTCGTCAGGATGCTCCGCGTCAATCGTTTCGGTATCGTCGCAGGGAGAGAATACCCCGAGGTTGTTGCGTGTATAGTCCAGGCAGGTGTAACAGAAACCGAATCTGGTATATGTTAAAACACCGGATACATAGCTACAGCTATTTGGCTGATACGTGGGGTCGGCGGTGAAATACTCTTGGAAGGTATGAAAATAATATGTCGTCCCTGAGCATGTAAACTGGACGAAGCAATAAACCGTATCACTGAATGAAACTGAATCCCATTCAACCGTCGCAGTCGGGCAAGTGCAGCAAAGCGCGCAAGTATCGTTTGGGATAGCCATATCAATACCACTCAGCGGTTCCGTTGCAGACTCGGAATGTTTGGTTTGTATTCAAAATTGAAGTGACAGAAGTGAACACACCACCACTTGCCGTCCATGTTCCAAGCGTCTTGTATTTATTGGTTGATGTATCCGTCGAAGCCGTTGTGACATTCTGGGCAATCAAAGCCGTGATTGTGCCTGCGCCATCTACCGTTGCTTTAAGTTCAATAATACCCGTCGCTCCGGTCACGGTGATGCTCGGGCGTGGATAAGCAGCCATTGATGTTCCACCAATAGTCGGGACAAAATTATTCACCATGCCAGGCTGAATATATATTTTTGCAGTCGGGCCTGCTTCAATCTGTCCAGTCAAAAACCAAGGTGGCCTACTAAGCCTTCCACGGTTTCCGTTTATGCCTCCGCTGACTTCACCATAAATGCTGCTATCCAAGGAAATCAGCCTGCTGGTTTCCGACTCTGTTATTGTGATTCCGGTGCCTGCTTTTAAAGGCTGATTTCGATCAATGATTTCGTTGATCTTTTTGGCTATAAAAACAAATGCTTGCGGAACCGATGAAAGTTTCGCCACTAATGAAGTCGGAGGTTTTGCAGACTCGTTCATCTTGCTTTGGTGTGCATCGTTTTGCGCTCGTAGAAATTACCCTGCCAACGGCTCAAGCTCTGCGCTTCCGCAGTAATTGAGAATTGGCCGTAGCTTACAGCGTCAGCCGATACCAATGAAATATAAGCGTTGATTGAAAGCGTGGTGGTGGGCGTCAGGTAAACACCAGAAAGCAACGGTGCAGTTTCTCCGGTTGGATAAACAACAACGGATGGCCCATATAAAACCGGAATGTCGGTTGAGCTGTTAATTAGAAAATAATCAGATGTAAGTCTGGCCGGAGTGGTTGCATTGAGTGGATCACGAATAAACTCATAGCCAGGGAATTGGCCAGCGTAGGAGGTGTATTCTATGCGCTGCGATGGCGTGATCGCATAGTAACGGTTCCATTGGTGCTGTCCTCCTCCGATAGCTTGGAAATCGGATTCCCTTACCAACACAAAATTGGTCAATGATGTTCCGGCGTAAGCCGAGCTGATACTGATCGCTGACCATGAATCAATGTCCTGTTGGTATTTCTGGCGGAACAATACCTTTTCAGTCGATCCATCAAACGGAGCCTCCCATTCAATCGGGCCAACGGTAACGGCAGATGCAGTGAATGACGCCTGCGCGGATGTCTTGAAATATGAAACGCTCATTTTGCGGAAGTCGAGGCCAAGGTTTTTGTGTTGAGGGTGATAAGCTCATCTTTGACTGAAGCCAATTCCTTTTCCATCGCAGCATAAGGGTTGGCATCTGATACGCGGGAACCAAGGAGCTTTTCCATTGATCCGATCTGGCCGCGAGTCTGGTCAAGCCGTGCACGAATACCGCGACCTTGAGCTAATGCAGCATCTTTCGCTCCCCCAGTCGTTGCGCCGGCATAAGCCTCGCGCGCGCGCTGTTCAGCATCGGATAATACAAGCTCCTGGGCGCGAGCTTTCTCAAGTTTGCTTGCAGTGCTTTTCCCAAAGCCTCCAATGTTTCGCTTGCCGCTGATTACGTCGGCCATCGTAGGAAGCTCGGCCTGCCGGCGTGAATTGTTTATGTCATCCTGCTTGATCTGAATTTGCTTCCTCAGTTCGCCCGTCTGCTTTTCTAACTCTGCGGTTTTTGATTTTTCTTTGTCGGCTGCATCTTGTGCGGTTTTGTTTATATCATTTTCAATTTTAACTTGTAGCTGTCTTTTTTCTTCATGTTTTTCTAAATATTTTTGCTGGGCCGCATAATACCCTTCAGAATCTGCTTGGGCATTTATTCTGTCTTTTAATGCATCATTAATTTCCTGTTCTAAATACTCAACTTTTGCAGCATCATCTATTTGTGAAAATACTATATCACGTTCAGTTTTTTCCAAAGATTTTTTTGCACTTGTAATTTTATCTGCTGAATCCTGTTTCTTTTTATCAATTTTATCAACAAGATCAGTTTCTTCATTATATAGTTTTTGAATTGTTGTTGATGTTTCTGCTATTTGTTTGTTTGTTTCTTCGCGTGCAGCTACATCTGCAGGCCAAAAACTAGAAGACTTTTCTTGTATTGCTTGTGTCGCTTTTAAGTTATCAAGTTTTTTCTGTGCTTGTGCTTGAGCTTCTCTATTTGCTTTTAGTTCAGCATCCACGCCCATTGCACTTCTGCGTTTAGATATAGTTTTATTTACTTCATCAACTGAACGATTACTGGCATCAACCATTCCTTTTAATGAATCCTCAACTTCTTTTGACATTCCAGTAACAAATCGAGCGATTCCATCTGCAATGTTTTGAATATTTAAACCTAAAGCAGTAGCAAGAGTTTGTCCAATTTGTTTGAAATCGGTAAACTTTTTTGTAGCATCACCAATTACTGATTTTAGTGAACCCTGCGCTTTGGCAGCGCCACGCTCAAAGTCGGTAACATCCAGACCCAGCTTTGCTTTGATTTCTTCGAATGCCATTTTAGGAAAGTGCGTTTACCTCTGATTGCCAGTCAGAGAGGATTTTGTCAGATGGGGAATAATCTTTGAACTTAGGTTCTTCGGCGGCGCGGGCCGCTTTGATATACTGCCAGATACGAGGCATCGGAACGTCGGCCCATGCTCGACCATCCAACGGATCAACTGAGCCGATTTTAGACGATAGACGCACCATGATCGGAGCCAGCCAGCACGCGCCAAATGGCTTGCTTTCATCACTACTTCCGCCCGGTGCATCAATGAACATCTTTACCAGATAATCTCCAATCGCTATTAATGCGTCCTCAATTGGATTCTCTGAATGCCGGCTAAGAATCCGCTTCATCATGCGGCGACGTTTCCAAAAGCGAAATGCGCCTTTGTTTTCGACGTTGAGCGCCCAAAGAAAAAGCATGATGTCGGATGGCTTTGGGATGCTCTGGCCGTAGATGATTGGCGACTCGACCACCTGGAGGTGAAGCAAATCCTTGGGCGTTAAACCACGCAGCCGCTCGCCATAGACGACATAAACGTCATCCACAAATGCCTGTTCGCGTGCCGTGTCCTCGGAGAACTTTGCGGCAGCGAAACGGGCGGCGTATTTTTCCGCCCATAATGCTTGGGCGTCGATTGGCACGAACTTAGACGGACTCGCGGAAGCTGATGTCAACGACCTTGAAACCTTGAGCCTCTTCGGGCTTGGAAATCTCGGTGAGAAAATAGGTCACGGAATCGGCCGAGAAAGTGTCACCAGCCGCAGGAGCAGTGGTCGAGCTGGTGGCGAGCTGGACTTGAGCAGATCCAGTTTTAGCCTGCTGGATACCAATCGCACCATTAGGAGCCCCGAGGGAATCTTGGCGTTCAATTACGTTGAGCGATTGAGAAACGCTGTAATTATTGGCGATGTAGCCAACGGAACCAATGGTAACAACGCGGGAACCATAGGGAAGAGTCGTGCTGGTGAGATAGGGAATGGCCATGATAAAGGTGGTTTATTTATGCGAAGCGTAAAAGTTAAAGCGGAGATCCGCTGCTGGGCACTGAGTAGCTCGATGCAATGATCATCACCTCAAGCCGAAAGTTGATTGTGCTGTGATCCTCACGCACGTCGGCCATGATTTCGTGGGCCTCGCCCTGCTCGGTTACGTCCAGGACATTATACCACGTCACCACTGGGGAAACAAGTTTCTGGGCCTCGCGGCTCATTAGGTAGCGCACCGACTCCACAACGTCTTCGTGGCTGGCTCCTGTGGTGCCGGCACGGTCGGTAACAACCTTGACCCCTACGTCGGCCGCAAAGTGGTTGTAGAACCAGCCGTAGGTGGCATTAGAACCCATCTGAAGACTGGCACGGGAGACGTTGGTGACATCGACCTCAATGCGTGGAATGTCGGAGGAAACATTGGAGCGGTTGAACATGATGTTCGCGCTCGTCACGTAGTTCTGGCCGGCAGCAAGAACAGCAACGACGGACTGGCGGATGTTGTCGGTTAAATAGTATTGAGTGGACATGATCAGGAATTGAGAGATTTGCGGCGGCTCGTTATCTTGCCAGTCTCGGCAAAGGTTTTGATGATGCGTTTCATTTCAGCCTGAAATTTCTTTGAACGAATAGCGATGGCTTCATCGACTGCGCGCTGGGCACCAGGCACCTGAGATTTTCCGCCAATGATTGCCACGAAGTTTGCTGGATCTCCGCTCTCCGAATAAGTGCCTCGCGGGCCGTGGCGCTTTATCCATGCTGGAAATGGTTTTAAACCAAGCGTCAAAGCGGCCGCATTGAATGATGCTTTGGCCGAGCCTATATTACTATAAAGCTGTTTTAAGTATTGAGCATATATTTCGTTTGGAACTACTAAACTTTCTTTTGAGTCAGATGGATTTTTGATGGCTCTTTTAAACTTTGGAGTGCGACCGTATGTATTGCGCTTTGATTCGTGATAGCGCATCAATTCACTTAAAGAAAAAACGATTTTTCCCCACTCAATAACGTAGGCTTTTTTTGTGCCTTTTTTATAGAGCTGCTGTTTTATTTCGCTAGTTCCAAACTTGCTTGCAATAAATTGAAGAAACCCAATTTCTCGATGACTAGAAATTTGGTTTAAATCTCCACCAATTGCTTTTTCTTCAACCTTGTAATCTAGTGGAGAGCCAACTTCTTTTCCATAATTGCCATTCGCAAATGGAGGACTGCGGCGCATAAACTCACCGATAAAAAGCCGGGTCTCCTCACGCACCAACTGCGGGCCGTCAGCCTTGAGTTTTATCACCGCCTCCTTCATGGCGGCGCGGAATGCCAGATCATTAAAGTCGATCTTTAGGTTCACGTTTTAAAAGTGTTTAAAGAAATTTCAAACGCTTGCAGATCAGGCTTAAAGTCGGTGATGCGGTAAGTGATCGAATCAAAAGAACGATAAACCAATGCATTGATCGTGGGCGTATAGGCTGCGCGATTAACTACCAATGTCATGCGGCCGTTGGTGCTGTTGCCGACCTGTTCAAACGCATAGACCTGATCAAGCTGGTTGAAGATTCCCGAGTAAGTTATACCGCCAGTCACAAACGATTCACCACCCATCGTGGTCGCGCAGATGGCTGCAAGGTCGGTGTTGAGTTGCGTGGTGTCGAAGTCGCTCATTTTTTCAGGTATATAACATTGGCTGCATTGTTGAAAATCTGCTTCATGCCCAAAAAAGCCCACCCCGGTAAAAGGGTGGGCTCAGAACTAAGCGCTTATGGCTTAGGAATACTGCGTGGCAATAATTTCGCCAGCGGCTGCATTGACAACCTTCTCGGCGGTTGAGTGCGCGGCGCGAACGATGTCCGACTTGATCGGTTCGTCACGGTAGGTCTCGACGTTGAGGACGGTGCCATACTGCGACCAGTTGAGGGTGTAAGCGGCGCCACCATCAAGGAGGCTGGTGCCGACGTTACCCACCCAGATGTAGCTGTTCGACCAGATCAGTGAGCTGGAGAACGCGATACCTTCGCCAGCGCCATCATAGGCGGCGCGACCGATGAGGACGCGATCAACACCGAACACGTCAGCCATAGCAGACGCATCGAGGTTCAGGATGGCATCGCTTGAAACACCTGCACCACGGGCGCGGTTCTGAAACTTCGTGGAAGCGCGGAGACGGGTGGCGACCTGGTAGGGGATCACGACGGTGTTGGCGGTCTCGCCCTTGCTGATAAGACGATCCTTGGCATCATCAACATCCAGACCGACATCAAATGTGAGGATGTTGGCGGTGGTGTAAGCGGTGCCAGAGTTGGTGCTAGTGAAGGTAGTAGCATTAAATAGCACGCTGGAGGCGCGGAGTTCGTGAGCGAGGAGGAGCTTGCGGCGGGCAAGGCGGGTGGCGATGACCTCGGAGTCAAAGAACGTGGCGTTCTTTAAACGTATCGTGTCATCGACAGCCTGCTCGTATCCATACTCCAAGCACGCGTAGGTGTCCTGAACGAAGGACGAGGTGCCGCGAGCAAACCCAGAGTAAGGCGCACGGGCCTTAACCTCGGTCTTGAGCAACTGGCCCTGTTGTTTTTGGAACTTCGGATACTGACCTTCGGGCATGGCAACCTCGACAACGGGCAGCGCAAGCGTGCCGATAAGGTTCTTCTCCCAGCCTTCGGTCTCGAAAACGTGGCCGGCCAACTCGGCGCGGTAAATGGCATTTGAATTTGAATACATGATGGGTAGTTATTAGAGGGTGTTAGCGATGAACTCGATCACCGTGCCGGTAACGGCAGAGGTGGTTAAGGACTTGCCGATGGCGACGGTGCCGGAAGGCGAAACATTTCCAGCATTGGCGGCATAAACCACATCACCGACGGTAATCGGAGCAGCGGAGAGCGAACCTTTTTGAGTGCCGGGATTGTGAAGGAATTTGACCGAGACGTAATCGCCAGAGGCGGCGTCAGTCAGAGCGAAACCGTCTGGCTTGGTGGAGCCAGAGTTGAGGGTGATGCCGCCATTGGTGGACAGCACCACGGCGCGGAAAGCGGTAACGACAGTGTTCGCAAGGAACGTGCCGTTTCCAGAGTAGAGCGTGGACATGTTAGTTAAGTGTAAGGGTTAGAACAGAATTACCTCGCCCTGTTGGGCGCGGGAAAGATAGGCGGCATAGAGGGCAGGCTTTTCAGTCTGAACCTTACGCACGGCGTCGTTGTGCTTGGTGCCAGCGGCCTTGAGGCCACGAACCAAACCTTCGAAGCTGTCGGCAGTGGGCTCGACCGCAGGAGCGGAGAACTTGACCGGAGCTGGGAGGCTGGCCGAGAACTCGCGCAGCACGGAGAGCGCGGCTTCTTTGGCAGCGGATTGAACCTGTGCCTTGGCAGCGTCGGTCATCTCGGTTACATCGCTGGTCGTATCGACCACGATAGCGGCTTCTAGGGCCGCGATTTTCTCGACCAACGGCGCAATGGCTGCGGCGATGGCTGCTTGGATCTCTTCGGGAGTCATTTTATTAGGAGGAGTGGGTTGCGTTTCACCGACTTGAAACAAGCCGGAAGGATTTGCGGCCGGTTCTGAAACGATGTCGGCCGAGTAGATCTCAGCGCATCGAGCGAACCAGTGTTCACCGATTTTTTCGTCGGTGCCGGAAAATGCGATGGAGAGTCCAAATGTGTCTGGAATGGTCTCTGCCAACTCAAGAATGTATTCGCGCCGAGGCGAGGAACGGAGCAGGTGCAGATCGGCGCGCACGGTGCTTCCATCAATTGCAAAGCCACTCAGAAACCCAACGATCTCCGATGCGCTGTTGGTGTGGTCGAGCTTGACCTTGAGACCGCCTGAATAGGTCTTTGCCTGTTCCATCACCTGCGCCAGCGTGGTGTCATCAACCGACATTCCATGACCTAAAGCTGGGCCTTTGGTGATAACGGCCACGCCATGAATGATGCCAGTCTCGCGGTCGACGCGGCCTTGCAGCACTGAAAAGAAAGTGGCTTTTGCACCCATAACAAAAGCGCAAAGCGTAAAAGTTACGCAGTGCCTCGGTTGCTCCGGCTGCGTGCCGTGAGTTATATGAACCTGGCCAAGGAGCGTCGAGGCCGACCGAGGCGGCGGTGATCTCTCAGCTTAATAAGACGCCGTTCCGCGTCAGCCGTTTGGATCAAATCGTAAAACTCCGCTTTGAGGCTTGAGGCAGGCGGGTGAGAACCAGATGCGCTCGCGGTCATCCTTGCCTTGATAGCCGCCGCCCTTTGCCCACGTCTCCACCGTCCAGCCTAGCGCCTCCAGCTCGTTGTGCTCTGTATCGTGGCCACAAAGCGCGATTCGCAGCTTTTGGCTTGTTCCGTTTTCGATGCACCATCTCCGCACGTCGCCGGAAACGGTGGAGGAATCTTTTGCATAAACGGCGCTAGTAAGCGAGTAGGGCGGATCAAGTAGAACCGCGCACGTGCCGTTGCGCGTCATGGTGCCGGGCGAGCAGATGCGTTTCCAATCGCCGCAGGCAATGCGGGCCTCGCGGAACGAGTCTCGCAACTCCGCAAACCAGCTCTCAATCCATGCGAGCTTCTCGGCGGTGAGACCGCCCGTGCCGCCGTCACCTAGGTGCGGGAGCTGGCGATTCACGCCCGTGCCGCCGTCACCTAGGTGCGGGAGCTGGCGATTCACGCCCGTGCCGCCGTCACCTAGGTGCGGGAGCTGGCTAAAAACCTGAACTCGTTCGTCGTCCTCAATAGTTGTCCACGGCCCATCTCCACCGCACCAGCCGCTGCCTATCCAAACGCATGCACCCCATGCCCACCAGCCAGCCAACGTGGGCTCGCAGTAATCAGGATCGGCCATGAGGCGCGCCGACAATCGACCATGCTCGCGCACGAGGCGTAGGTGCCTCGCGTGAAGGTCGCACTCAAAGACAGGCAAGGCCGCCGCCTGCGCGGTCTCTTCCGGCTTCATGGATACCGAGCGCCAGAAGTTTACGAGGTGGCCGTCGAAGTCGTTTAGCGTCACCCAGCCGGAGAACTCCGCAGGTCGGAGAAGAAAGACAGCGGCTGAGCCAAGGAAGGGCTCCACGTAGTTTTTAAGATCCTTTGCGCCGAAGCGCGACCAGATAAGCTCGGCGGCCTTGGACTTTCCGCCGAACCACGGAAAGGGTGCCTTCGCTTTTATTTTCATTGCGCGGGGTCGAAGCGTAAAACTCCGCGAGCCATTGCGGCCGCGATCATCATGCCGGCGCAATCAAGGGCGTGATTGTTATTCTGTTTCACTTCGCACCAATGCCAAACACCAGGACGAACTTCGCGCTTTTCTTCGCTTGCCACTTGATCGGGCCAGAGAGGATTAAAGTCATCAGGTAAAAGATAAGGAAATCCACGGCCGGCCAGCGCATTTGAAAGCATGTCCTTTGCCCACTCACCATCGAACTCGATATAAGGTGCAGTGTGGCCATTGCCAACGGCGGCGATGTAGGTGTCAGAAATCGGCACGTTGATCACTTGGCCTTGCTGGTCACGCATCGGCCAGCGTTTGCCTTTTGTCTTTGCGCCTTGAATGCCAGACCAACCAAACGCCACCGAGTCACGATCAACTTCCGACGGCATGTAACCGCGATCTTGGCCGACTGCCCAGTCATCCACGCGATACATTCGCTGAAGTTCGCGCAGCATATCGCGGGTCTCTACCTTTCCAAAGTAAAGTTGCCGATACGTTGGCTCCGGCGTCCAAGCGCCGATCTCCACCCACCATCCAGCCTGCTGTCGGTCGCAGACCATGATTCGCGCCACTTCTCCGGGCACGGTTGTGTTTTGATATGTCGTGGTAAGGTATCCACTTTTCTTTCGACCTGATAATTCAATCGTATTTTTCTCAACAACCCAGAATCGACCTTCCTGCTTCTGACGGAAATTTATGCGACTATTTTCGTCGCCCAGTCTGGCAAAATCGTTCTCTGCCAAGCAATACTTTGTAACTAGGGTTTCGAGGCTGTGAGCAACCAAGGATTCATAGGTAAACGAACGACGACGCCGACTTTCGGTGGTAGCTATATATTGGCCGGAGTTTCTCCAAAGAGCACGCGTGCGGTCTGAGTCGGCATGTTCATGGCCGCAGTGAACGCAAACAAATCGAGCACTCCCGGCCGCGAGTCCTACATCATAGGTTCCATCGTCGCGTTTGGCCTTTGAATCCCAAACTACACCAGCTCGACTCTTATCTTCACGCACGATATGGAAACGCAGCGGCATCGGTTTCTTGCAGCTTTGACAGTCGCCGTGCCAGTGTTCTTGAGTTCCACCGATGAAAGAGGTGTGTGCGGTGTCCCCTTCTGTGCCGCCTTGGCTGATGTCGAGAATATGGCTGATGCCTTGGGCCTCGAAAGCGGAGACGCGAGCCACTGCGTGCGGGTAAATCTCCGACCACCTCGGGAACCAAAGCTCATCGTTGATCTTGTATCTGATCGACTGGCTTTGCTGGTGCGCAAGATTGGCCGAATTTAGCACCAAGAACTGGTTACCAAGGTAAATCTCCTGCTGTGTTCGGAGTGGGCCTGGACGCGGAAGAATGCGGGCCACGGATTCAATAGAATCAAGCAATGGCATCAATCGGGTCTTGGCTTCAATCGCTGCCATTTCGTCGCTTTGAAACGTGAAAGTGCAAGGGCCAGGGTCGTTCACCAAGCGCCATGCCACCGCAATCTCGGCCAGCAGTGTCTTGCCTGTCTGCACTGGCGCAATAAGCGTAGTGTGCCGGCAGAGCGGATCGGTCAATGAATCCAGCGGAGCTTTAAGCCACGGACTGTTTCGGATGTCGAATCGGCCTTTGATCGGACTGCCGGGAATGTCGCGGATGTGGTCTCGCGCCCAGTCATACATTGAACGACGATCAGGTGCCGCCGGCCGATAAGCTGCTTTTATTTCTGGTCTCATTCAGAGTCAAAAGTCTTGGCCACCTCTTCACATAGCTCATCAAAGATGGTGCGGATCTCAGCACGTAACTCGGCCATATCCTTTCCGACTAGGCGCGCTGGGCTTTCGGTCTCAAGCTTTGCGCGAAGTGCCAGCGTCCAGATGGCGGTAGCGCGCTGAGCTGATGCCGTCACTTCTTCCATCGGCACCACTGCTTTTCTCGCCACCTGATTCTCGCGCTCTTTTTTTTCTAGCTCCTGCTCAGCGATCAACGCTTTGAGTTCGGCCAGATCTCGGTTTTGACCTGCTTTCAAACCTTTAAATGCCATGAATTCACGCCACTCGTCCACGCTCGGCGTGGCTGGTGCACCTTCAATCTTGCGCCAGTTGTAAATGCTTTGACGGCTGACGTTTAAATCTCCGGCAAGCTTTATCCATTGTTCAACTTTTGAGGCTTTCGCCATTTAGTTAATAAAGTAAATCAAATACAAAAAATCATTCGCAGGAAATGTTCATAGGTCTTGAAACC
>Ga0209297_1001517_pt1 | contig 13487 bp, 12 predicted proteins | sample S_130805_MF_Meta_FD_187322 | JGI IMG/M metagenome (GOLD analysis project Ga0209297, IMG submission 187322) | Freshwater microbial communities from Lake Simoncouche, Canada to study carbon cycling - S_130805_MF_MetaG (SPAdes) (version 2) | ecosystem: Environmental > Aquatic > Freshwater > Lake ... | reverse complement strand
TTTCAAATAGTGATTCAGTCGCACTCGGTGAAAGTGAAATAATGCGAGTTGGTTTTTTAGCAATTGTTGTTGAATATCCGCCAGATGAAATAATCAATGGATATTTTGTGGCCGTGGATGCTGCACAAACTGGCGCAAGCGGGGCAAGTAATAACGCTGTGACCAAAAGTGCCGTGGGGCGAGTTAACCTTTTAAACATAAAAATACTCCCTCAAGATTTTTGAGGGAGAAAGGGGGCAATTAAACGAAACGTTCCGCGTAAAGGCCCAACCTTCCTCCGAGGTTGGATAACACTTTCGGCGTCACGCCAGGCGACCTGGCTTAGGTCTTTCGACCTTTACAGTTGCGGGACAGCACCGGAATCAAACCGGATTTCGCTAAACGCAACGCCACTTGTTCATTGGCAGCCGTAATCAAGAATGACTGGGCTACCTGGATCAAGTGCGCTGAACTTATCACGGCCAATCACAAGTTGCTATGAAGGGCGCTTTCTTCGGAATTTCGCGCTTAAACCCCAAGCGGTTACTCGATAAATTGCTTCAAATACGATCTTTTTAGACATCTTGCTAACGCCATATTTACGTTCGATAAATGTAATTGGCGATTCCAAGATGTCAGCACCTAATTGAGCCATTCGCATGGTCATCTCAATTTGAAAGCAGTAGCCCTCGCTCTTTACAGATTCCAGATCAATCTGAATTAGTTTTTCGGTGCGATAAATACGAAAGCCCGCAGTCATATCTTTTACTTTGCCGCCAAGTAACAACTTGGCATAAACGTTGGCTGATCGAGATAGCCATTGCCGGCGACGAGCCCAGTTCTCAACTGCGCCACCTGTAACCCAACGAGAGCCAATTACTAAATCTGGATGTTTCTCCTGCATTGCAGCCATCAGAGTTAGCAGATCGCTAACTTGGTGTGAGCCATCGGCATCCATTTCGATTAAATATTTATAGCCACGATCTTCGCCATATTTGAAGCCAGCTTTATACGCGCTGCCTAAACCTAATTTTTTCTTTCGCTCGACTACAACAATGTGGCCACTCTCTAGGCCAAGTGCCCGACAAGCGTCGGCCGTACCATCTGGTGAACCATCATCGACAATTAAAATATCGAGATTTAGTTCGAGCAATTGAGGTAATAAAACACCAATACTGGTTATCTCGTTATAGGTGGGAACGATTACTAAATAATCGCGATTCATCTAACTGCAACCCCGCAATTATTAGTGGGTTAACGTAACTTTAGAAAGGCCAACCGGTGCATCTGGATCAAAACCAGATTTCTTAGCGAATTCGAGTGAGAATCTTTGCAGTGAGATGGCATCGACAATGGTTGATTCCATTTCATCACGGCAATTAGAGCCGGCAATAACTATGTCGCCAGCCTCTGGTGAGCCACCATTGCCGACCCAGAAGATGCGCCCAGTTATCGCACGAATGCGCGTAGTTGCCTCAGAGATTGAGTTAAGTGGCAAATTTGCTGGCGCCAAAATAAATACTTGGGTTTGTGGAGTTAGTGCAGAGATTGGACCATGCAGATAATCAGCAGTTGAAAGTCCTTGCACCGAAACTTTGCAGGTCTCTTGAATCTTAAGGGCGGCTTCGCGAGCGTTTGGATATGCAAAGCCACGACCAAGAACCACAGTTTCATTTTCTCGGCTACAAGCATCAACTGCCTGGCTTACCAAGGATGCGTTGCTAACTAACTTTTCTGCTTCGGCAATTAGTGATTCACCATTAATCGGCAACTTGGCCCAAGTTGCAACCAGTAAATATGAGGTAAGCAGTTGAGCGGAATAACTCTTAGTTGCAGCAACTGCTAATTCAGCACCAGCTTGTAAATCTAAGTGATGATCGGCAGCTTTTGCCAGTGGTGAATTAGCATCATTAGTTAATGAAATTAACTTTGCCCCAGCACTCTTAGCAGATTTAGCAAATGCAACGAGGTCTGGTGATTGACCGCTTTGACTAAGTGCAACAACTAGGACGCCTTCGTAGTGCAGCTCGGCGTCATAAATTGTTACTGAAGATGGCGAAGTTAATCCGCAGGGCAGGCCAAGTTTGGTTTCAACTAAATATTTTAAGAAGTGAGCGGCATTGTCTGAAGTGCCACGGGCCAAGATTAAAACTGATGAAATCTTATTGGCGCTTAAAATATCTTTGATTGGCTCAAGAGCATCGAGGTTGCTCAAAATGCGACGGAATACCTTTGGAGTCTCTGCAATCTCCGAGGCCATTACGGCGCCTAATGACTCATTTGCCATATTCATGGCTCTATCTTCCCACAGTATCTAGCGTGCTTCCATGACCTCTTTTAAGCGCACCAAAGTCTTAGCAACGACCATTTGAGTCCAGGGATAGGCCTTTCGAAACTTTAACCAGCTCTGTGAAATGGATTTACGACCATCAAAAGTTTCAGTAACTTCGCATTGATTTGGGCTGATCTCACGAATCTCATAGCGCCAACGCCAGCGGCCTGCATGGCGCCAAGCAATTAACTTATTCTCTTCAAACTCAACAACGGTATTCATAATCCGGTAATCAATTCCAAGGTGCATGGACATGCCGAACTTTGCACCCAGAGACAAGCGCTCTGGCCCGCTGATTTTATTTTGAATGGTGTTTGAACCATCAATATCTTTGTGCCGAGCAGGATTTGCCAACAAATCAAAGATTTTTGTAGCCGGTGCATCAATGATTATGCGAGCAGCCTTAACTCGTTCATTACCGGTTTCAAAAATCTCCGCTCGAACATTTTGTGCATCAGCCATGATTACTGAGCCCTCTCTATTAGCATCGCCTAATGCTAATCCTCTTGCCGCCAAGTGAGAAGAAGAAAGTAGCAACTAGCTCAGAAAAATTCGAATTAAGTTCACTCATCTTTGCTCCTGAACTATCTGCACTTCGAGCTAAAACCACAGCCGAATATGATTCTTCAAAAACTTCACCAGCTATTGAAATCTATGACGGGGTGCTCTACCAAGGTCTGGGCTGGAATTCACTTTCGGCAACACAAAAGAAGCGCGCTAATTCACGAGTCTTAATAGTCTCCGCGCTCTTCGGCCTAGTTAAACCGCTAGATCAGATTTTTCAATACAAGATAAAGATTGATAGCAAGTTATGGCGTGCTGCCATTGCAGCGGTTTCTACGAAATTTGTTAGTGAACTAGTTATTGATTGCCGCTCGTCCACCTATAAAAGTGTTTGGACTATTAATCCTGAAAACACAGTTGAGGTAAGAGTTTTTAAAATAAATGGCACAGAGCGAAGTGTGATCACCCATATGTCTAAGAAATATCGGGGCGAATTAACGAGGCACTTACTGATGCAAACTAATGACCCAGCAACACCGGCAGAGGTGCAGCGCATGGCAGCGCAGTTATTTGAGTGCGAGCTCCACCCGCCTGCTGATGGCCAGCCCTGGGCGCTAGATCTACTGATTTCTTAAGGGCAAAGTAGGCGAGATACAATCGCGCCATGGATTTACATAAGGTCATTTTGTATTACGGCTTCACGCCGATATCTGACCCTGCCGCGGTTAAATTATGGCAGCGCACCCTTTGTGAATCACTCGGTTTAACCGGTCGAATTATTATTTCTAAGCACGGCATCAATGGCACTTTAGGTGGCGAAATTGAAGCACTTCGCACCTATGTCAAGAAGACTAAGAAGTATGACGGTTTTCGCAAAGTAGATTTCAAGTGGTCAGCCGGCGATGGCACCGAATTTCCTAAATTGTCAGTAAAGGTTCGTAAAGAGCTAGTCGCATTTGGCCACCCTGATGAAATTAAAGTTGATGAAAATGGCGTAGTTGGCGGTGGCATTCATTTACGCCCTGAACAAGTTAACGAGTTAGTAGCAGAACGTGGTGACGACGTAGTTTTCTTTGATGGTCGCAATGCATTTGAAGCCAAGATCGGTAAGTTTAGAAATGCCATCGTCCCTGATGTTGAAACGTCACGTGACTTTGTCGCCGAAATTGAAAGTGGTAAATACGACCACTTAAAAGATAAGCCGATTGTTACTTATTGCACCGGCGGCATTCGTTGCGAAGTTCTCTCTGCGGTAATGAAAACTCGTGGCTTCGAAGAGGTTTACCAAGTAAAGGGCGGAATCGTTCGTTACGGAAACAAGTATGGTGATGACGGTCTTTGGGATGGCTCGCTCTATGTATTCGATGATCGCATGGCGATGGATTTTTCTTCAAAAGCTAAAACTATTGGCGAGTGTGAATCTTGCGCAGCCCCAACAAAGATCTTTGTTAATTGCTCAAATATCGCCTGCCATAAGCTGGTTTTACTCTGTGAAACATGCGCAGCCAAAGATCGCTCAAGTGGCTGCGAGCACGACTTATCTAAAAAGCGCGATTCTTCTTTAATCGGCTAAATTTTAAAGATTAGCTGCATCGCGAATCATGCGAATGTAGAATTTATTAGCAACCCGAGTACTTGGTTTTGGCTCGCCCATCGCCACAAAATCTAACTTTTCATATGCCGCAATCGCGGAATAGTTATCTTCCCAAACACCCAACCCTTGGCGTTGCCAGCCCTTCTCTTGGGCATTTTCATCTACAAACTTAAACATGGCTCGTAATAGCCCAACTCCACGGTATTCCGGCGAACTCCAACAACCGCCGACCCAAGCTGTCGCACCGAAATCACCCTTTAAATTCTCAACCGTCATAATCGCACTATCAATGCCATCGACAGATGCAACTAGGTAGTTGAGGGTTTCAAACTTAGCTCGCCATTCAGATTCGCTTTGGGCACTTTCGGTTTCTAGATTTCCACCAAAAGCATGAGCGCTGTCTCGCAGTGAGGTTAGCCTTAATTCTCTAGCTCGAGCCCACTGATCAGCAGTTAATAGCTCTACCTTGATCTGACTCATGCCTCATTATACATTTTAAAATATAATTAAGCCGAAGGAGATTTTGTTTCTACTGGCTTCTTGCTGGGCTTAGCCGATTTTGTAGGTTGTGCTGGTTTTGCCGGTGGAGTTGGAGCTGGTTCTGACTTTGGTTTAGTTGGCTTTAAACCTGGTTTAACTACAGAATCTAAGGCAGCATTGCGCACTGCAATTGCTGCATCCATTTCAATTTTTCCAGCAGCGTTAGCAGCTTTCTTATCTTTTGCTGTGGCTGCCGCAGTTACAGCTGTAATCGTGCGTTCTTTAATTGCATCGGCATCGCTTTTGAATTTAGTAGCAATATTCTTGCGTGCCTGTTCTGCGGCTTTTATAGCTGCATTCCAATTTTGCATCGCAACTTTAAAGTTTTCTTGATCGGCCTTTAACGCAACGTTCCAGTTAGCTAGCGCAGTTTGATATTGCGCAAACGCTAATTGATAGTCACTCTGTGCATCAGCTAGCGCGGTATTTGTCGAAGCAAAAAGGGCGCTGGCAACTAATGCGATTACTGCTAAGCGCTTTTTCATCTTCGACCTTTCGATAGCCCGTCCCTGGGATGAGATAAGGATGCGGGATAAGTTTGTGAAATCCTTGTGAATCTTAATGATTTCGCAAATGAAATGGGTTAACTAGCCTGCCTGCTATACCCAATACCTGCTCTACGAACTAGCCTTAGCGTCATGTCCCAGCAGCCAAAAGTACTGGTAATTGATGACGAGCCAGGTGTTCGTGAGCTAATCAGCGAAGCGCTGAGCATCTCTGAGATCACTGCTGTGCAGGCTACCGATGGGCTAGAGGCGCTCTCGTTCTTGCGCCGCGAAAGATTTGATCTGCTAATTCTAGATATCAACATGCCAAAACTTGATGGTCTAGCGCTACTGGAAAAATTACGAACTGAAGGAATGTCGGTTCCGGTTCTGATGCTTAGCGCTCGTGCTGATAAAGCTGACATTAATCAGGGACTACGAACTGGCGCAGATGATTACTTAACTAAGCCTTTTAGTATCGAAGAGTTGGTGCTTAGGGTTAAAGCAATTATGCGACGCAGCAAAGGTGAAATTACCGAAGTAAAAGTTCTTACCTGTGGCCCAATCTCAATGGATTTTTCAAAATATTCTGTTAAGTTCAATGACCAGGTGGTCGATCTGTCCCCAACTGAGTTCAAGTTGCTCGAGCAATTAATCTTAAATCGTGGAAATGTGGTTACCAAAGAAACTTTGCTCTCTGAAGTTTGGGAGATAGATTTTAAAAGTAGCTCTACAGTGGTCGATACCTATATCTCTTACTTACGCAAAAAACTTCATATTGATGGCTTTGAGGGAATTAAGACAGTTCGTGGTATCGGTTTTCAGATAGTCGCAGATTAATGAAGTTGCAGACTCGCCTCACCGCACTCGTTTCAGCCATAATTATTTTGATTTCTGCCGCAATCGGACTTTTTGCCATCAGCATCACCGAAAACAATGAGGTTGGCCGCGTTGATTCAATTCTCGCCTCCGCGGTAAACCAATTAGTTGATACCGATGATGATCCACTTTCCCTTGCCTTGCTTCTGGCAGATCAAAGTGACCTTAAATTCACGGTTTCTTATATCTCTGCAGTGCGTGAAATAACCTCGCTAAATCAAAGTTCTGGCGATTTACAGAGCGTGCCAAGTGACCAGGATTTATCAGCATCGATCGCCAAAGGTTTGACGCTACAAATCGATGGGGTTAATCGCATTAGAGCAATTGCGTTACCAGATGATGAGTTCTTGGTTCTCTCAGTGTCACTTGCTGATATTAAGACAGCTAAGAGCCAAAATATCCGCTACTTATTCCTCTTTACGCTGGCAATGGTTCTCCTTGGAACCGCAGTTTCAAATTATTTATTCCGACGCGATAATGAGTTAAATGAAGTTGTTAACTCACTCCAGAAAAATCAAGACAGCATGCGTGAGTTCCTTGGCGATGCCTCCCATGAGCTGCGCACACCGTTGACCGTAATTAAGGGTTATGTCGAACTTTTAAGTAAAAACCAAATATCTGATGTCACCAAAACTGCCGAATACTATGGGCGAGTTAGTCATGAAATCGAACGAATGCAATCTTTGATCAATGATCTGCTCTTGATCGCCGAATTAGAAGATCAAACACCGATTGCACCTGAAATCATAAATTTCTCTCGCGAAGTTGCACATTTAAGTAATGACTTAAAAACTTTGCAACCTTTGCGCCCAATAGAGACCAGAATTGAGCCAGGAATACTGGTAAATATCTCGCATAATTACGCACAACAAATGCTGGCTAACCTATTTGCCAATCTTCGCCGACATACTCCCGAGGACTCGAAAGTACTAATTATTTTAGCCAAGGCAGGCAATAAGGCACTCTTAACAATTTCTGATGCTGGACCTGGATTACCTGAAGAGGTATACAAATCTGGCATTCAATATTTTCAAAGATTTGATCGTTCGCGCTCACGTGAGTCAGGTGGCAGTGGTTTAGGCATGACGATTATGAAGCGAATAATCGAAAATGCCAGCGGTACGATTGAGCTTGGTAAGAGTGAATTTGGCGGCCTTAAGATTGAAATTAATCTGCCAATCAGTCGTGACTAACCTAGCTATCTAAGTAGTTAGCTAATTACCCCGGTTGCCAGCAATACCAATAAGAGTGAACCAAGGGCAATTCGATAAATAATAAATGGCGCAAAACTCTTGGTGGAAACAAACTTAAGTAGCCAAGCTATAACTGCGTAACCAATTACAAATGCAATTCCGGTTGCCATTAGCGTTTCGGCAATTGTGAACGTGCCAGTATCACCGCCTTGTTCGATTGCGCCTTTAAGTTCGTAAAAACCACTACCGAATACCGCTGGCAACGCCAATAGGAATGAATAACGCAAAGCTGCTTGTCTGCTGTATCCAAGAAATCGACCCATGGCAATTGTGGCACCTGATCTAGAAACACCTGGAATTAGCGCAAGTGATTGCGCAAATCCATACAACAGGCCATCGCGCACACTTAAGTTAGTTAGGTCACGATTACTATTTCCATACTTATCGGCAATGCCCAGAATCACGCCAAAAATAATTAAAGTGCTGGCAATTAACCAGAGTGAACGAAAATCATTTCTAATTACATCTTTGCCCAGGTATCCCAATACGGCAATTGGCAAGCTACCTATAATTATTAACCAACCCATGCGAGCATCTGACTTTTCAGTAGAACTCAGGGCTGGACGTTTTGTTATCTGGCGAAACCAAGCCGAAATAATCTGCTTAATGTCGTTGCGAAAGAAAATTAACACCGCAAGCTCGGTGCCGATTTGGGTGATTGCCGTAAATCGAGCACCTGGATCTTCGGATGTGCCAAAGAGGACGCCAGCAATTCGGATGTGGGCACTGGATGAAATTGGTAGAAATTCAGTTAACCCTTGCAGTGCGCCAAGAAATAATGCTTCAAACAAGGCAGCTCCTAAAGTTAGTCTGAATTAGAAGCCCATCTTATCGAGGGATCTCCTCTAAACTCTGGAACTGTGAATGATTACGAGGAAGAGGCTCAAGAGCGTTGGGGCGATACTGCTGCTTTTAAACAATCTCAAGCGCGCAGTTCAAAGTATTCACATGCAGATTTTGCTGCAGCCAAAGTAGATCAAGAAGCCGTTACTGAAAGATTTGCAACTGCCTACGGAAATGGCGTTGATTACAACTCTGCCGAAGTCCAGGCAATGGTGGTCGCTCATCGAGAAGCTATCTCCAAATGGTTCTATGATTGCTCAATTGAAATGCAAAAGAATTTGGCTTTGATGTATGTCAGCGATGAAAGATTTAAAAAGTATTACGACGGCCGAGTTCGCGGCCTAGCTCAATATGTGCACGATGCGATTATGGCGAAGGGTTGATAGGTGGCTGACATGAGTACTAAAACCTCGCTGCAGCCTTCAACTCGCACAACTGACATCTTGAGTTACTCACATGATGCCTCACATTATTTGCTTAAACCAAAGGCGATCTATACCCCTGAAACTAAAGAGCAGCTGGCTGAAATATTTGCTCTCGCCACCGAACTTGGCATTGGCGTAACTTTTCGATCTGGTGGCACCAGCCTTAGTGGACAAGCAACTTGTGATGGTTTCCTAGTTGATACCCGCAAGAATTTTCGTGGCTTTAAAATAGATAACGAAGGCGAACAAGTCTCGGTTAGTCCAGGGGCTACAGTTCGAGCAGTCAATTCTTCGCTAGCTCGCTTTAAGCGCAAGCTAGGACCAGATCCAGCAAGTGAAGTCGCCTGCACTATCGGTGGCGTTGTTGCTAACAATTCTAGTGGCATGTGTTGTGGCACAGAACAGAATTCTTATCGCACTATTGCATCCCTTGTTTTAGTTCTGCCCAACGGATTAGTTATCGATACTGGGGCTAGCGATGCTGATGACACTCTGCAGCAAAAATCCCCCAGCATTCATGCTGGCTTGATCGCCTTACGCGATCGCGTGCGAAGTAATCCAGATTCAGTGGCGCTAATCAATAAGCTATTTAGCATCAAAAACACCATGGGCTATGGCATAAATTCCTTCCTTGATTTTGATTCCCCGGTAAAGATTCTTGAGCACTTAGTTGTTGGCAGTGAAGGCACGTTGGCTTTTGTTGCCGAAGCGACCTTTAACACTGTGCCGGCATATTCACACTTGGCTACTGGATTACTGATTTTTGAATCATTGGCCGATGCCACTGGCTCATTGCCCGAACTCGTTAAGGCTGGCTTTGCGGCGATCGAACTCATGGATGCCACCAGTTTGCGTGTGGCTCAGCGTGACCCAGAAGCAACAACTGAGCTAAAAGCGATCAAGGTTGTTAATCACGCAGCGCTATTAGTTGAGTTTCAAGAGGCAACTACCGAAGAATTGGCCAGCAAAGTAAGTGCTGTAATGCCTGTATTTAGCGCTTTGCCATTAACTCAGCCAGCTCAATTAACCAGTGATGCCGCCACTCGTAATAAAATCTGGCATATCCGTAAAGGCTTATACGCAGCAGTTGCTGGCAATCGTCCGTCAGGGACTACTGCGCTTCTTGAAGATATTGCCGTGCCAGTTACTGAGCTCTTATCAACCTGCGAGGAACTAATTGCACTACTTGTAAAACATGAATATACCGATAGCGTGATCTTTGGTCATGCTCGCGATGGAAATATTCACTTCTTAATCAATGAAGATTTCGAGAATCCAGCCAAGATGCAGCGATATAAGTTATTCACTGAAGAAATGGTTGAGCTCGTTCTAGCTCACGGCGGAACTTTAAAAGCTGAACACGGCACTGGTCGAATGATGGCACCCTTTGTGCGCCGCCAATATGGCGATGAGCTGTATGAAGTGATGTGGGCGCTTAAGAGATTGATAGATCCAGCAGGCATCCTAAATCCTGGAATTATTTTGAGTGAAAATCTAGAAACGCACCATGAGAACCTAAAAGTATTTCCTAAGATTCAAAAGATTGCCGACAATTGTGTTGAGTGCGGATATTGCGAACCAATCTGCCCAAGTAAAGATTTAACGTTAACGCCACGAAAGCGCATTGTCCTGCAGCGCGAATTAGTGTTGGCTAAAGCTGCTGGTAATTCTTCGCTGGCCAAAGAGATCGAGCGCGAATTTGCCTATGACGGCGCAGACACCTGTGCCGTCGATGGCATGTGTGCCACCACCTGCCCGATTTCGATTAATACGGGTTCGTTAGTTAGCGAATTACGGGCAGAGAGTGCTTCACCTATTTTTAAATCTGCCTGGAAACTTGCCGCCCAGAATTGGTCACTATTTACGCTCGCAGCCGGAACGGCTCTAAAGATCGCAAATCAGATTCCTGGGCTCAATAAGTATCCAACGGGCGGATCTATCCGCAAAGGTGCGCCAATTAATGACTTTGACGCGATTTTTTTCCCATCATGTACCGGCACACTCTTTGGAACCAGCGACTCGGCAGGTGCCTTTATGGCTCTAGCTAAACGCGCAGGTTTAAGAATTTCGATCCCAGCTGGAATTGATTCGCTCTGCTGTGGAACCCCGTGGAAATCTAAAGGTTACGCAAGTGGTTATGAAGTCATGAGCAAAGCTGTCACCGATTCACTCGCAAAGGTAACCAAGGGCGAGCAAGTAACCATTGTTACTGATGCTTCTTCTTGTTCTGGCGGTTTAACCGAACTACTTGCAGGCCAACCACACTTACGAGTAGTTGATTCAATTCAATACGTTGAAGAAAAAATCCTGCCAAAACTTTCGATAACTAAAGTATCTTCTGTCGCGCTTCACCCGACTTGCTCAACTACTTCCCTGGGCATCAATGGTTCGCTAACTAACTTAGCCAAGGCAATCGCAGATGAGGTATTTATTCCAGAAAATTGGGGTTGCTGCGCATTCGCTGGTGATCGCGGTCTGACATTTCCAGAGCTAACGGCATCTGCAACTCTAAAACAAGCAAATGAAATCAAGGCGCGGGAAGATTCTTTTCACATCTCAGCTAACCGCACGTGCGAAATAGGCATGTCAAAGGCAACTGGCAAAAAATATCGCCATATCCTCGAAGTTCTCGAAGATATGGCGACATCTTAATTACTAGTTAAATATCGAAGCGATCTGCATTCATTACTTTGACCCAAGTAGCAACGAAATCCTTTGCAAACTTGCCCTTGTTATCATCTTGGGCATATAGCTCAGCATATGAGCGCAATACCGAATTAGACCCGAAAACTAAATCCGCGCGGGTGGCAGTGAATTTCACGTCACCGGTTGCGCGGTTACGAATGTTGTAAAGGTTGACTCCGGCTGGCTCCCAGACATAAGTCATATCGGTTAAATTCACAAAGAAATCAGTAGTTAGAGCGCCTACCTGATCAGTGAAAACACCATGTTTAGTTCCACCGTGGTTGGTGCCAAGAACTCGCATTCCACCGATAAGAACTGTCATTTCTGAGGCTGTTAGCCCCATCAATTGGGCGCGATCAAGTAGTAGTTCTTCAGGAGTAACTACGTAATCTTTAGCTTGCCAGTTACGGAAACCATCGTGAATTGGTTCAAGTGGCGCAAATGAATCTGCATCTGTTTGTGCAGCTGTTGCATCACCACGACCTGGAGTGAATGGAACTTCCAAATTGTGTCCGGCAGCCTTTGCTGCCATTTCAACACCAACGCCACCAGCTAAAACAATTACATCTGCAACAGATGCCCCGCTCTTTTGCGCAATTGGTTCAAGAACTGCAAGTACACGAGCTAACCGAGTTGGCTCATTGCCTTCCCAATCTTTTTGTGGCGCTAAACGAATACGAGATCCGTTTGCTCCGCCTCGCTTGTCAGAACCACGATATGTGCGGGCGCTGTCCCATGCAGTTGTAACAAGATCGGCTATTGATAAACCAGAGGCCGCAATTGCCTGTTTAACTTCGGCAACGTTATAGTTCTTGTTGCCGGCAGGAATCGGATCTTGCCAAATTAAATCTTCGGCAGGAACATCAGGTCCGATGTAACGAACTTTTGGACCCATGTCGCGGTGCGTTAACTTAAACCAAGCACGGGCGAACGCATCATCAAACGCGGCCTGATCTTTTTGGAAACGTTCTGAAATTGCGCGATAAGCAGGATCCATCTTCATGGCCATATCGGCATCAGTCATCATTGGGTTGTACTTAATTGACGGATCTTCAACATCTGCTGGCTTATCTTCTTCGGCGATATTAATTGGTTCCCATTGAGTTGCCCCAGCAGGTGACTTCTTGAGTTCCCAGTCGTACTTAAAGAGGAGATCAAAATATCCACCATCCCATTTAGTTGGGTTAGTGGTCCACGCCCCTTCAATTCCGCTGGTTACAGTGTCTCGACCGATGCCACGAGTTGTGTGGTTCATCCAACCGAGGCCGGCTTCTTCTAGCCCCGCAGCTTCTGGCTCTGGCCCAAGATTCTTCGCTGAACCATTTCCGTGTGCTTTGCCAACAGTATGACCACCGGCAGTAAGAGCCACAGTTTCTTCGTCATTCATCGCCATGCGAGCAAAAGTTTCACGAATATGAGCAGCCGTTAATAATGGATCTGACTTTCCGTTAACACCTTCAGGGTTTACATAAATCAAACCCATTTGAACTGCAGCAAGTGGATTTTCCATAGTAGATGCATCTTTAACATCGCCATAACGAGAATCACTTGGTGCTAGCCACTCTTTTTCATTACCCCAATAAATATCGGTCTCTGGATACCAAATATCTGGTCGACCGAATGCAAAACCAAATGTCTTTAGCCCCATTGATTCGTATGCAATCGTGCCAGCTAGTACTAATAAATCTGCCCAGCTGACTTTGTTGCCATACTTTTTCTTAATTGGCCAAAGTAAGCGACGAGCTTTATCTAAGTTGGCATTATCTGGCCAAGAGTTAAGAGGTGCGAAACGGTTGCTACCAGAACCTGCGCCACCGCGACCATCGGCCACACGATAGGTACCAGCTGCGTGCCAAGATAAACGAATCATTAATCCGCCGTAGTGACCCCAGTCAGCTGGCCACCAACTTTGGCTGGTAGTCATTAATTCATGCATGTCTTTCTTAAGAGCTGCGATATCCAATTTCT
>Ga0209297_1001512_pt1 | contig 13494 bp, 11 predicted proteins | sample S_130805_MF_Meta_FD_187322 | JGI IMG/M metagenome (GOLD analysis project Ga0209297, IMG submission 187322) | Freshwater microbial communities from Lake Simoncouche, Canada to study carbon cycling - S_130805_MF_MetaG (SPAdes) (version 2) | ecosystem: Environmental > Aquatic > Freshwater > Lake ... | reverse complement strand
TGCATTCAGCTGATCTTGAACCTCGCCCCAACCGTGCATTTCAAGTACTGGACGGTATGCAGGGGTTGATCCGTAGAAAGCGATTTGCTTGCGCGTGCCAATTGCAGCTCGTTCAAGTTCGGCTTCGTTGTTGCCGGTCACAACAAAACTTGGCCCGACAATTTCAAAACCTTCCATGGTCTTGCCAGCTTTGGCACGGCCACGCTCTAAAGCAGGAATGGTGACTTCGCGGAGATACTTCTCGGTAGTGAATCCGTGGCAAATGAACCCATCACACACTTCGCCTGCAACTTCGGTCATTAATTCGCCGACGCCAGCTAAAAATATCTTGGGCTTTCCAAATGCCGAGATATCACTCGCTGGAGGACTGAACATCGGAGTCATCAATGTGTGGGTGTAGAACTCTCCACGAAATTCGAGTTTGTTGCCAGTGAGCCAAGTGTCCCAGATGGCATGAATGGCCAGAACCATTTCGCGCATTCGGGCTGCGGGCTTGCTCCAGGGCATGCTGAAGCGCTTGGTGATGTGCGGTTGAATCTGGCTACCTAAACCGAGTATGAAGCGACCCTGTGAGTATGCCTGAAGGTCCCAGGCCGTGTTGGCGAGGGTCATGGGGCTGCGAGCAAAGGCAACCGCAATTGACGTGCCGATTTCCAGCTTGGTGGTGTGTTCGGCGGCGAGCAACAACGGCAAGAATGGATCATGATTAGTTTCGGCAGTCCAAGCGCCGGAATAACCAGCAATCTCAGCCTCTTTGGCGGTCTTGATTGCGTCATGCAAATTGGCGCTGATGCCTCCGTCTACCTTCATGATGTTCCTCCGAGTCGAAATCAGTGCCGCTCACACGATCGGCTGACTTCAAACTAGTCGGAGACGTACTCGCCGAACTAGGGGAGATCAGGGTTGGCGTTACGCAGTAACGCCTCAAGTTCGGCCGTCATTTCTTCAGGCGACGGGATATCTTGCTCGGTCATCAGCGGCTTTTTGGGATCGGAATTGGTGTTTTGCACCAAAGCGTCATAGGCCGCTTCAAGTTTCTCGACCATTTCGGCGTGCTCACTATTGCGCGAAACCATGCGGTCGAGGCGCTCGCGTTGAATCACCGATTCTTGTTCGAGGGCCGTTCCGTCAAAATGCAGATCGGCGACCGGTACGAGACCGCGCAAAATAGCAAGTGAAGCTGCGGGGTACGTCATGCCAGGAATGTATTGCGGCACTTGGGCCCAGACACTGATTGATGGAATGCCGCTGTCATGAAGAACCTGTTCAAGCACCGCAGTCATTCCGGCAGGAACATCAACGGTGCTGCGTAAGAAGGCGATCTTGTTCAGCAGTTCAGTGGTGGGCGTCGTGCATGACAAGTTGCTTGCCCGTGTATGCGGAGTGGGGAAGGGGTAGGCACCGAGCCCAACCATCATTGACACGTTCATACGTATGCACAATTCACGAACCGCAGCCGAAAAACGATTCCATGCTGAATCGGGTTCATGGCCACGAAGTATCAATACATCTCGACCATTGTTGTCTTTGCCAGCGTACATATCGATTGATGGCCAATCGATTCCGTTATTGCGTCCTTCACGTATTTCCATCGTTGGACGTCGGGCACGGTAGTCAATGAAAACATCGGGATCAAATGTTGCAACAGGCAATGGATCAATCTGACTTTCAATTGCGGACATTGCATCGTTGGCAGCACCTGCTGCGTCGATCCAGCCTTGCAACATCACGATCAAGATGGGCGAATTAAGCGAAGGAAGTTCGCCGTGCAATTCAACATCACGAATTTCGCCGTTCATGTCACCGGGTATGTTGCTCGTCATTTGAGGCGACTCAACATGTCTTCAGCTTTTGCAGCTGCACCGAGTACTTGTTGATTGAAGGGTTCGAGTTCGGCCGGATTGCGTTGACCCAAAGCTCCACCGAGATAACGCGAGTACACGCCTTCAAGAATGCAGACCAGTTTCCAGTATGCAAAGGTTGTGTAGAAATCGAGTTGCGAGATATCGCGACCGCTGACCTCGGCATAGCGTTTTGCTAGGTCGGCTCGATCGAGGAAGCCTGGTGTGGAGCAAGCAGATCCATTCCATGCCGATGCATCATCACCAGGGCCAGTCCAATAGACCATCAACAAACCAAGATCGGCCATTGGGTCACCAAGTGTGCAAATTTCCCAGTCGAGAACTGCGATGACTTGTCCACTCGCATCAACCATGCAGTTATCTAGGCGATAGTCGCCATGAACCAGAGTTGCGGGTCCTTGTTCGGGAATGCGGGCCATCAGTTCATCATGAACTCGATCGACGCTCGGCAGATCGCGCGTCTTTTGTTGATTCCATTGTCCGTACCAACGCTTGAGCTGGCGCGCAATGTAACCCTCGTGTCGACCGAGATCGCCAAGACCAACTGCTTCGGGACTGACAGCGTGAATTGCAGCCATGGTGTCAACAATGGATTCGCTGGCATGACGACGTGCATCAATAGTTAAAAGTCGTTCGGCGGCTTCGCGTTCGCGGATGACGAGCCCATCAACGAATGACATCACATAGAACGGCGCGCCATTGACGTCGAGGTTGTCGCAAAAGCCAACAGCAGGAGCAACAGGCACTGCAGTGCCATTGAGGGCGGCGATGATGCGATGTTCACGACCCATGTCGTGAGCACTGGCAAGCACGTGTCCAAGTGGTGGACGACGTAAGACGAATTGCTGGCCGTTGCTGCCAGTCACCTTGAACGTGAGATTGGAGTGGCCGCCAGCGATCACGTCAAATGTGAATGGGCCGACCGCGCCAGCAACGTTGGATTCGAGCCAGGCGGTGACTTTGCCGATATCGAGACCGGGGATACTTGGCGATTCACTACTCACGCCTACTTACGGTATCTACGAACCGACGATCTTGTGTGCCTGGAGAACGGTCAAAGTCGGTCTCAGGTATCGTCAAGGTATGGCTATTGACGTCACCGAAGAGACATTTGAGACGGAGGTCTTGGCCAGATCGGCTTCGGGTCCGGTATTGGCGTATTTGTGGACCCCACGAAGCGAGGCTTGTGTCGCATTTGCGCAGGTTCTTGACGCGATTATCGCGGACACTCAAGGAAAAGTTCTGCTCGCCAAAATCAATGTCGACGACAATCCCGGAATTGTGCAGGCCTTTCGTGTGCAAGCGGTTCCGGCGATGTTCGCACTTCGCGACGGCTCAATTATGGCCGAATTCCAAGGTCCGCTTGGTGAAACAGCAGTTCGTCAATTTGTCGAGCAGATGCTTCCGACAGCAACACAAGAGCACATCAGCGCTTTGTTGAATCGTGGCGACGAACAGAGTTTGACAGAAGTGCTCGAAATTGAACCAGGTAACGAAACTGCCATCGTTTCTTTGGCAACAATTCTCACTGCACGAGGTGAAGGCGAAGCCGCATTGGCGTTGTTGGCCCGAGTGCCTGAAACCGATGATGTGCGTAAGGCTGCTGCTGCTGCACGTTTGTCGTTGCGTCCACAAGATGATTACGACCACCAATTGGGTCAACTGCTCGAACTCGTGAAGACCGACGACGAGGCGCGTCAGCAATTTGTGGACATTCTTGAAGTGATGGGTCTTGAAGATTCGCGCACGGCGGGTTGGCGCAAAAAACTCACCATGCGTCTGTATTAATAGCGATTTTGGTATGAACTCGACATCATCTGCATTTACGATTCAACGTTCACTCAGCGACGTTGATCAAGAATTTGATGTGATCATTATTGGCGGCGGAATCACTGGTATTTCGGTCGCTCGTGAAGCAGCGTCTCGTGGGCTAAAAACAATTTTGCTCGAACGCGGAGATTTTGGCTCGGGTACAAGTGCCGCGACAACGAAATATATCCACGGCGGAATTCGTTATCTCGAGCAATACGACATAGCCGTAGTTCGCGAAAGTTTGCGCGAACGTCGTGTTTTGGCCCTTGGAGCACCCCACCTCGTTGAACAGACTCGTTTCATCATGCCGGCGTGGCGTTGGAGCAAACCACCAACTGCGTTAATTGGCGCTGGTGTTTTGTTGTATGACACGTTGGCTTTTGATCGAAATTTGCGAGCGCCCGACAGTCTGCGAATACCGCATCCGCGCTGGCTGAGTCGCTCAAAATTATTGGCGGCGGTGCCGTGGCTTGATCAAAGTGGATTGCAGGGTGGATTTGCCTATCACGACACCTTGAACGTGCATCCCGAACGTTTGTTATTGGCGTATGCAAAGTCGGCGACAGCAGCTGGTGCAGTGTTGCTGAACCATGTGCGCGTGACGGGATTTGTTTCGACCTCAGCTGATCGTTTGAACATTGAGGGCGTAACAGCGACCGACGTGTTGTCCGGAAACGAAATCGCTATTAAGGGCAAAGTCGTTGTGAACGCGGCAGGCCCGTGGATTGACAAAGTTCTTGCAACGCTCGGCAAGGGCACGGGCGTTGGCGTCGACCGCTCAAAAGGTGTGCATATTTTGACGCGCCCACTGGGTGGACCCGGCCGAGTCGCTGATGCGGTTTTTGCCCGTGCGCAATCTGGCCGACACGTGATTGTGTCTCCGTGGATGGGTAAGTCGTTTATTGGTCCGACCGATACGCCAATCGCCGCTGACGAATCAGGTGTTGTCGTTGATCCTGATGACGTGACTCTGATTCTCGACACGGTGAATTCAACAATGGCGGCATCAGAACCAAAACTGACAACCGACGACGTTGAAATGACCACGGTTGGAGTTCGTCCGTTGATTCGTGAAACAACTGAAGGCGACGAGGCCAGTCAAGATGAAGGAACGTATTCGGCAAGTCGCGCTCATGAGTTGTACCACCACGCCGACCATGGGGTAAACAATTTGTGGTCGATCGGTGGCGGAAAGTGGACGACGGGTCGCGCGACCGCCGAAGAAATGGTCGACGAGTTATTGAAAAATGAATTGCAAGGTGTTCGATCACGTCACTTTGATTCACGCAGTGCTGCAGCTGGTGGTTCCTTTGCTTGGGCCGAAGATGCCGAACCTTTCATCACGGAAGCGGCGATGATCATGAACGACCATGGCATTGCGTTGCACGTTGGTGAGCACATCGCTCGTCTGTATGGCACCGAGTGGGTGCGAATTGATGCCATTGTCCAGCAGAACCCGACGTCGGTGCAGCAATTGTCGGCTGGCTGCAGTGACATCGAAGCTCAAATTATTTTCGCCGTCACCGATGAAGGTGCGCGCACACTTTCAGACATCGTTGATCGCCGTTTGGTGATTGGCACTATTGGTCCGGTAAGTCGTGAAGTGCTTGAACGCGTTGCTTCAGTTGCTGGTCCGCTCTTGGGATGGGATGAGGCGGCGATACAAGAAGCAATTCGCCGCGAATTCGATCGACGAACCGTGATCGCGACGCATTGGCGTACGCCAGTTGGTGGTTCTTCTCAGTAATTTCTGAGGTATTGAGTACGAGGTGGAGTCGTGGAGCAATGGCGTCCTGCACCACCTGAAGAAGGTGACGTGTCCCGTCCCATGAGGTTGAGCATCGCACCTTGGGCACGCCAATTAATCAGCCACCTTGTCAAGACCGGAACATGGTTTGGTTGGGGTCGAATATTCACTGCATGCATATGTATTCCGATGGTCGGATTCGGAGCGTTCTTCTTGTTGCGTACCCCAGTGACGCCAGTGGAGGCTTCGTTGACGTACGCATCAACAGTTCCAGTCAGTGGCTCAGGTCCAAGTGGCGTTGGGGGTTCAGCCATTCCGACGACGGTTGTATTGATCGCGGTGCATGTTGCGGGAAATGTTTTGCATCCTGGTGTCTATGACTTACCTGGTGATGCGCGAGTTGTTGACGCCGTTCGTTTCGCTGGTGGAGCGACCGCAATCGCCGATCTCAACTCGATCAACTTGGCGAATCACCTGAACGACGGACAACAGGTGTACGTGCCCGCAGTCGGCGAAAAGGTTTCAGGGATTTCGCAAGATGGTGACGGAACTGGAAACGTGAAAGCGCCAGTGGAATATCCGATCAACATCAATTCGGCTGATGTCGCATTATTAGATGAACTACCTGGAGTAGGACCGGCAACGGCGCAAGCAATCGTGACCTATCGAGATCAACACGGGCCGTTCGCAAATGTGGATGGTCTTGAAGAAGTGCCCGGAATCGGACCGGCAAAAGTTGCTGCCTTGCAGGGGCTCGCAACCACGTGAACCGCAACTACATCGAGATGGGGTTGATGCCAAGTGCAATCGCCGCGACGCCAAGACCAAACATGGCTCCGACCCAAACACCCACACTGAGACGAGTCCATTCGCGGCGCCATTCGGGCCAACTTGAAATGGTGCGATTCGTTGATCGTTGTGCGGCTATGTGGCCAACGAAGGCCCAGATAAATCCACTTGAGACGATGGCCAACAACCAACGCACTGTGCCGCCCATGACAGGAACGCCAAATAAAGGCAAGGTTGGGATTGCAATGATTGCCAAGATAAATCCGAGGACTCCCCGCATGGCACTTGTTGAACCAATTAACAGCAGTGCTGAAAGAATTCCGATCGCGGCTGAAATAGATACAGCAAGATACGGGCCGAATTTACGAACGAGCAAGCGGTGATACACGACACCATCGGGAACAATGATCGGGTTGGTACTCACGGATATCAACAGTACGACCAAATGGGTGTCCGAACGTTGCATTACCTGGCAGTCGCCTGCGTTGTGATGGTTGCTTCATCGGTATGGCTTGGAGAAAGCGTGCATTCCGCCATTCGCTTATGTCTGGTGCTTGGGATCGGATGCGCACTGATAGTCATGTGTTGGGCAATGCATCTGCGGACATGGCTCGTGTTCATTGTGTGCCTTGTGAGTTGCCTGGCTTGCTGGCGCAGTCATATCGAATGGCAACGAGTTGGACAAGCTCGTTCGGGCGGCTACATCGGTCTCGCTGTTTTGAAAACTGATCCCCAACCAATCGGACGCGGTGTGCGGGTTGTTTTAGAAATTGATGGGCAGCGATTTGAGTCGTGGATGTATGGAAGTTTGGCACGGCGCGTCTCTTCTCTCGTTGCTGGCGAAACGATCAATGTGAACGGAACGCGTCGGGTGACAGTTGCGGCGAACCACCGATTGCAGGTGCGTCACATTGTTGGACGATTTGACGTGAAAGTCATGAGCAGCCTCGCGACGGGTGCCCATATCAGTGAATCTCGTTTTGAACTGGCTGCCAATCGAATACGAAGCGCGCTGGGCGAAGGAGCGCGGGTGTTGCCTGGAGATCAGTCATCGCTGTTCGCGGGTTTGGTGTACGGGGACGATTCGCAACAACCACCCGAGATGGTTGATCGTTTTCGGGCAAGTGGCCTCGCTCATCTCACTGCAGTCTCTGGACAAAATGTGGCCTTTGTTCTGACGGTGGCGGCACCGTTTTTGACGCGACTTCGACGATGGTCTCGTTTGACGCTGACACTTTTAGTGCTGGCGTGGTTTGCGATTATGACTCGGCTTGAACCTTCGGTCATTCGTGCGGTCACGATGGCTGGGATATCGGCAACTGTTTTCGCTATCGGTGGACGACTGAAGGCGTGGCAAGTACTCGCCGCAACGTGTATTGGTTTGCTGCTCATCGATCCGTTTCTGTTGTGGTCGGTGGGGTGGTGGTTATCAATCGGTGGAAGTTCGGGGTTGATTCTGTTGTCGTCGCGAATTCGTTCAACACTTGAGTGCTGGGGTCTCCAGAACCACCAGTGGGTCGTGAATTGGGTGGTGCCTTCGTTGGCTGCTCAATTAGGAGTTCTGCCCGTCGCGGTCATGGTTTTCGGTTGGCCAAGTGCGGTGGCGATCCCGTGCAATTTGTTGGCAATTCCGGTTGCTGGGATCGTGATGCTTGTCGGAATCCCGGTTGCACTTGTCTCTGGTTTTTTGCCAAGTGTGATTGCTTCAGTCGTGATGTGGCCCCTTGGGGTAGGCGTGAAGTGGGTTGACACGGTCGCCGCACTCGGACAACGCTTCAACTTGCCAATTTGGCTTGATATTGCCGTTGGTGTAGCGCCTCTTTTGCTGGTGATGAGGCACCGATGTGACAACCTAGAGACATGAGTGTGTTCCTGTTCCATGGGTCTGACGATGTTCTGGTCAGCGAGGCTGTCTCGGACAAGGTGCGCGAACTCGTCGGCGATCAAGACCGATCACTGATGCTTGAAGAATTCGATGGTGACTACGTCATGGCCGCTGTCACCGAAGCCGCAAATACGCCGCCATTTTTTACCGACACCCGTGTCATCGTTGCTCGTGGAGTATCGAACTTTAAAGTTGATGACTTCGATGTCTTAGCTGAGTATCTGAACAACGCCGCGGATTTCACTCACTTAGTTCTTGAGTGGGGTAGTGGTCGCGTGGCAAAAGTTATTGCTGACGGCCTCAAGGCAAGTGGTGGTCAATCGATCGATCCGTCTCCGCCCACTAAGGCGAAAGATCGTCGCGAATGGTGGGAGTCTCATCTTTCAGCGCTCGGACTTGTGCTCGATGCTCCAGCGGTGGCGTTGTTGATTGATTGGTTGGGTGAAGACGTCGCACGTTTGGGCGGAATCGCCGGCACCTTGAAATCAACCTACGGATCGCAAAAAATCACGCGCGAAAAGCTCGAACCCTTTTTAGGAGAGCGCGGTGATGTGAAGCCGTGGGACTTGACCGATGCAATAGACGGTGGCAACGCGACCAAAGCGCTGATGGCTTCGCGTCGCATGATGATTGCCGGTGAGCGTCATCCGTTGCAGATCATGGCGCAACTTCACAATCACTATTCGCGGTTGGCAAAACTTGATGGGCCCGATGTGTCGTCGATTGCCGAAGCAGAAGCGGTGTTGGGGCTCAAAGGATTCGCCGCCGAAAAAGCACTGAAGGCCTATCGCAATCTCACCGGAGGGGGAGTTCGACGGGCCTTCGAGTTGTTAGCTGCTGCCGATTTAGATCTACGAGGATCGACCGGACTTGATGAAGAAGTGGTGATGGACGTACTTGTCGCCCGACTAGCTAAGTTGACCGGAACGGTCAGCCGCCAGCGTTGACCTGCTTCATGAGGCGGCTCTTACGACGAGCTGCCGTGTTCTTGTGAATGATGCCCTTGGCAGTTGCCATGTCGATGCGCTTGACCGCAACGCGAACATCTTCAACGCTGGTTTCAGAACCGATCGTCGCCTTGGCGGTCTTGACTCGGGTCTTCAACTCACTCTTGACAGCCTTGTTGCGCTCAGCGCGCTTGGCGTTCGTCAGAATGCGCTTTTTTTGACTTTTAATATTTGCCACGGGAACCTCGGTGCGATTGAAACAGCCCTGAGATAGTACCAGCGCAGGGGATACTCCCCAACGCCAAGCCCTCTTCAGGTTCAGATGAACGCTAGTCTCTTGAGAGCACGGTTCACCCTTCTGGGTGGCAAAACCCCAGCGCCTCACCCCCCATGGACCTCTCTCGCATCCGCAACTTTTCGATCATTGCCCACATTGACCACGGCAAATCGACCTTGTCGGACCGCATTCTCGAGATGACTCACGCCGTTGAAGTGCGGGATATGCGGGCGCAATACCTCGATTCGATGGATCTTGAGCGTGAACGAGGCATCACGATTAAGGCGCAAAACGTGCGTGTTGACTGGAAGGGATACACGCTTCACCTCATTGACACTCCTGGCCACGTTGACTTTGGCTACGAGGTGAGCCGCTCGCTAGCCGCCTGTGAAGGCGTTGTTCTGGTTGTTGATGCTGCCCAGGGCATTGAGGCTCAAACTTTGGCGAACTGCTATCTGGCTCTCGAAAACGACCTCGAAATCGTGGCGGTCTTGAACAAGATCGACCTTCCCGCGGCCGATCCCGATCGGTACGCCCAAGAAATCGAAAATGTGCTCGGCATTAAAGGCAGCGAGATCTTGCGCATTTCAGCGAAGACCGGAGTCGGAGTTCCTGAATTGCTCGATGCCATTTGTGAAAAGATTCCGGCGCCAGTCGGCGACCCTGATGCTCCATTGCAAGCTCTGATCTTTGACAGCCAGTACGACCAATATCGCGGTGTCGTGTCCTCGATCCGTGTGATGAATGGTCGGTTGAACTCGACATCTCGCGTGCAGTTCATGCAGGCCGGCACGCAACAAGAAATCATCGAAATCGGGGTTCGTCGACCTGTGCCGACTCCGGTGGCCGAACTCGGACCCGGTGAAGTCGGATATCTGATCGCTGGTATCAAGGATGTTGCTGAAGCTCGTTCAGGTGAAACCGTCACGATTTATGGCAAGGCTGCAACTGAAGCATTGCCCGGATATCGCGATCCGAAGCCCATGGTCTTTTGTGGTCTATACCCGATTGATGGCGACGAATTTGAAAACCTGCGTGAGAGTTTGCAAAAGCTCAAACTCAATGATGCAAGCGTGACCTATGAACCTGAATCGTCTGGTGCGCTTGGTTTTGGTTTCCGTTGTGGATTCCTTGGTTTGTTGCACATGGAAATCGTTAAAGAACGTCTCGAACGTGAATTTGGTTTGTCACTGATTGCAACTGCTCCAAGCGTTGAATATCGCGTGATGAAGACGAACGGTGAAGTTGAAGTCGTGGACAACCCGGCCGATCTTCCGCCACCGCAGAATATTGATTACATCGAAGAGCCGTATTTCCGCGTGAGCATTATTACTCCGAAGGACTACACCGGAACTTTGATGGAACTGTGCCAGTCGCGTCGTGGTGACATGTCAAAGATCGAGTACTTGTCGCCAGAGCGTGTTGAACTTCATTACAAAATTCCTTTGGCAGAAGTGGTCGTTGACTTCTTTGATCAGATGAAGAGTCGCTCACAGGGTTACGCAAGCCTTGACTACGAACTTGATGGTTATCAGCGAAGCAATCTGGTGAAGGTCGACATCGTGCTCAATGGCATCGTTGCTGATGCCTTCTCGATGATTGTTCACCGTGACAAGTCATTCACCTACGGCATGCGGATGTGCGAAAAATTGAAGACTCTCATTCCTCGCCAAATGTTTGATGTGCCGATTCAGGCCGCCATTGGTGGAAAAGTGATCGCCCGCGAAACTGTGAAGGCCAAGCGTAAAGACGTGTTGGCAAAGTGTTACGGCGGTGACATTACGCGTAAGCGCAAGTTGCTTGAAAAGCAAAAAGAAGGCAAGAAGAAGATGAAGGCCATCGGGCGCGTTGAAGTGCCTGGTGATGTTTTCATTTCGGCCTTAAAACTGGATGACTGAACCCCATGGGTTCGTCGCAAACCTTTCGCTCGTTGCAGAACCGCAATGCCCGCCTATTTTTCGGTGGCTTACTTGTCTCAAACGTAGGTTCGTGGTTGCAGTCGACGGCAATGTCGATCTTGGTGTATCGACTCACCGGAAAGGCGACTGACCTTGGTATCACGGTCGCCATGCAGTTCTTGCCAATGCTCATCTTTGGTGCGTGGGCTGGTGCAGTTGCTGATCGCCGCGACAAGCGTCGTATGTGTTTGTTCACTCAGTCATTAATGACCGCACAGGCATTGTTGCTGGCAGTTTTAGATTTCGCTGGCCTAGTGACGGTTCCGGTGGTCTACTTGTTGGCCTTGCTGCTCGGTCTAGCAAATGCCTTTGATAATCCGGCCCGTCGCGGATTGGTTGTTGAACTTGTTCCGCCCGAGGACATCAGTAATGCCATGGCCTTGAACACTGCGGTGATGACTGGGTCGCGTATTTTTGGTCCTGCATTAGCGGCCGCTTTAGTTGGTCCATTGGGAACTGCTTGGTTGTTTTCAATCAATGGCTTCTCGTTCGTTGCCGTTTTGGCTTCGTTGATCATGATTAACCGTGACACATTGTTTAGTTCTCCAAAAGCCGCTCGCGGTGGAACGCCTGTACGCGATGCATTGCGTTTCGTGAGTGGCAATCGCCAATTGTTATCGCTTCACATAGTGCTGGTGGTCGTCAGCACCTTTGCGTTCAATTATTCGGTCTCGTTGCCAAAGTTGAGTGCGGTTCGCTGGGGCGATGAACGTTGGTTTGGTTGGGTGTTGTCGGTGTTGAGTATCGGCAGTGTTGCTGGTTCGTTGTATTCGGCGTCGCGAAAAGAGGCGTCGCTGAAGTTGTTCTTTGGCAGCGTGGCCGTGCTTGGCATTTCTGGGCCGATGGTGGCGTGGGCGCCGTCAGGTTGGTTGGCATTCGTCGGGGCGGTGCCGTTGGGTATTGGCGGAGCCATCTTCTTGTCGTCATTCAATGGCTTGGTTCAGCAGCAAAGTCCGTCAGATATGCGGGGGCGTTTGTTGGCCTTGTCGGCGGTGGCCTTCTTGGGTTCGACACCAATTGGTGGGCCAGTCACTGGTCTGATTGCCGACTGGGCGGGTCCGGAGTGGTCGCTTGCTTATGGAAGTTTGTTATCACTCTTGATTTTGGCCGTTGTGGTGTACTTCTTGAAAACAACTTCGCCAAATTCGAAACCCCTAGTACTCTGACCAGTGATGTCACGTTCTTCGGTCCTTCGTCAATTGACTTGGTCACAACTTGATGCTGCACAACGTTCGGCGTTAGTTGATCGAGATCTGAACAAGGTCATTACTCCTGAACTGCGCGAACAGATTTCAGCCTTGGTTCTAGATGTGCGTGAACGAGGCGATGCCGCAGTGTGTGACGCTCTCGCCAAATTTGACAAAGTTGCGGTGGCTCCATCGGGACTACGCGTCAGCGACGACGAATGGGAATCAGCCCCTTCGAAGGTTGATCCGGCACTGCGTGTGGCTATCACCGACATGGTTGATCACATTCGCCGATTCAATGAGCAACTCTTGAGCCACCTTGGCAACTGGCAATTTGAAAGTGATCCAGGTTTGATGGTGGGCGAGCGCGTGAGCGCAATTGCTTCGGCTGGTTTATTCTGCCCGAGCGGTAAAGCAAGTTATCCAAGTGTTCTTGCGCAACTTGGCACACCAGCTGTTGTCGCTGGAGTCAAAAACATCGCAGTCGTTGTGCCACCGCAACCCGGAGCCAATGGCGCGGTTGACCCTGTTGTCATCACGGTGGCCCGCGAGCTTGGTTTGCGCGAAATCTTTCGAGTGAATGGTCCTGCAGGTGTTGCTGCACTCGCTTTCGGAACCGAATCAATTCCGAGAGTGGTCAAACTGATGGGTCCAGGTTCATTGCCCGTGACGGTCGCACAGCTAGAGGTGCAGCGCTACGGAACGGCGACACAGATGGCGCTTGGGCCAACCGAAAGTGTTGTGATCGCCGACGATTCGGCCGACCCGGTTCGTTTGGCTGCCGATTTATTGATCGAGGCCGAGCACGGAACCGATAGTTGCACTTTGTTGATTACGACAAGTGCCTCGTTGGCTGCCGCAACTGAAATCGAATTAGTGAAGCAGATTGCGTTGTTGCCCGAGGTACGAGCCGAAGCTGCCGCGTCTTCGCTTGGTGTCAACGGTGGTTGCGTCCTTGTGAAAGATATGGCTGAAGCAGCTCTCGTTGCCAACGAATTCGCGCCAGAACACTTGCAACTTGTTGTACGGT
>Ga0209297_1001507_pt1 | contig 13530 bp, 9 predicted proteins | sample S_130805_MF_Meta_FD_187322 | JGI IMG/M metagenome (GOLD analysis project Ga0209297, IMG submission 187322) | Freshwater microbial communities from Lake Simoncouche, Canada to study carbon cycling - S_130805_MF_MetaG (SPAdes) (version 2) | ecosystem: Environmental > Aquatic > Freshwater > Lake ... | reverse complement strand
TTTTCCAGAAGCGAGTGAACGTCCGTAACAGGCTGCACACTGTCCGACCTTGCTATCGCAAGTAAGAACTGAGCGAACCTTAACTTCAGTTACGCCAGCTTCAATAAGTACTTGAATAATGAGATCGCCTAGATCGCGACCTGCTTCTGCAAGAACTTTGCCGCTGACTTCAACTGTTTCAGCCAATGTACGTCCGTAAACGGATGTTTCAACATCGCGATGCTTTCCAACTACGCCGTTAGCGTCCTTAGAAGAAATCTCGAATGTAAGTCCACGGTCTGTACCACAATCTTCTTCACGGATGATTACATCTTGAGCAACGTCGCACAGACGACGAGTTAAATAACCCGAGTCAGCGGTACGAAGCGCGGTATCTGCAAGACCCTTACGGGCACCGTGTGTAGAGATGAAGTACTCGAGAACTGAAAGGCCTTCACGGAAGTTGGACTTAATTGGGCGAGGAATAATTTCACCCTTTGGGTTTGCTACAAGTCCACGCATACCTGCAATCTGACGGATCTGCATCATGTTTCCACGAGCACCTGAATCCACCATCATCCAGACTGGGTTATTGCGAGAGCCCTTGAAGTTTTCTTCCATGACTTCGCCAACTTCTTTCGTGGCTTGAGTCCAAATTTCAATGAGCTCTTGGCGACGCTCATCGTCAGTGATAAGGCCCTTTTCATATTGGGATTGAACTTTGTCGGCTTTTGTTTCGTAGCCTTGAAGAATCTCAGCTTTACGAGGTGGTGTAACAACATCTTCGATACCGATTGTTGCACCAGCACGAGTTGCCCAATGGAAACCAAGTGACTTCAACGCATCAAGCGTTGCTGCCACTGTAACTTTTGGATAGAACTCAGCAAGTTGCTCAACAATCTTTCCAAGTTGAGGTTTCTTCACATCGTAATCAACGAATGGGTAATCTGCAGGAAGCGCTTCGTTAAATAGCGCGCGACCAAGAGTGGTGTTAAGAGTTGTTGACTCTCCACCATTGATTCCGTTTGATGCATCAAGTCGAATCTTTACCTTGGCTTGCAACGAAACTGTGCCTTGATCAAAAGCCATGATGCCTTCGGCAATGGAGCCAAATGCACGACCTTCTCCTACTTCACCATCGCGAGCGCTAGTTAAGTAATAAAGGCCAAGAACCATGTCCTGAGTTGGAGTAGTAATTGGACGACCGTTAGCAGGTGACAAGATGTTATTTGATGACAACATCAATACACGAGCTTCAGCTTGCGCTTCAGCAGATAGAGGCAAATGCACAGCCATCTGGTCACCATCGAAGTCTGCGTTAAATGCAGTACAAACAAGTGGGTGAATCTGAATTGCTTTACCTTCAACAAGTTGAGGCTCAAATGCTTGAATACCCAAACGGTGAAGCGTTGGTGCGCGGTTCAGTAGTACTGGGTGCTCGGCAATAACTTCTTCCAAAACATCCCATACAACTGGACGTGCGCGCTCAACCATACGCTTTGCAGATTTAATGTTCTGCGCGTGATTAAGGTCTACAAGACGCTTCATTACGAATGGCTTGAAGAGCTCAAGTGCCATCTGCTTTGGAAGTCCGCATTGGTGCAACTTCAACTGTGGTCCAACAACAATTACTGAACGACCAGAGTAGTCAACGCGCTTTCCGAGCAAGTTCTGACGGAAACGACCTTGCTTACCTTTGAGCATGTCAGAAAGTGATTTCAGTGCACGGTTACCAGGACCTGTAACAGGGCGACCACGGCGACCGTTATCGAATAGCGCGTCAACTGCTTCTTGCAACATACGCTTTTCGTTATTGACGATGATCTCTGGTGCACCAAGATCTGCTAAACGCTTCAAACGATTATTACGGTTGATGACGCGACGATAAAGATCGTTGAGATCTGAAGTCGCGAAACGTCCGCCATCGAGTTGAACCATTGGGCGAAGATCTGGAGGAATAACTGGAACCACATCAAGAACCATCGATGATGGGTGATTGCTGGTAGTAAGGAATGCGTTAACAACCTTCAAGCGCTTAATAGCACGAGTCTTCTTTTGACCCTTTCCATTTTCGCTAAGGTCATTAAGAATCTTGTATTCGGCTTCGAGATCAAAAGTCTCAAGGCGGTGCTTAATTGCTGCAGCGCCCATATCTCCTCTGAAATACATGCCGTAACGATCTTTCATTTCACGGTAGAGAGACTCATCGCCTTCAAGATCTTGAACCTTCAAGTTCTTAAAGCGAGCCCAAACCTGCTCTAAACGATCGAGATCGCGTTGTGCACGGTCGCGAATTTGCTTGAGCTCACGCTCTGCAACTTCTTTTACCTTGCGACGAACATCGGCCTTAGCATCTTCTGCATCGAGTACTGCAGTATCTGCTTCTTGCTTCTTCATACGCGCATCAACGTCATTGTCTCGGCGAGTTTCGATCTTACGAATGTCATTTGCCAACTTCTTTTCAAGCTGTGGCATATCTTCTTCGCGATCTTCAACCTTAACTTCTGTAATCATGTATGCAGCAAAATAAATAACTTTCTCAAGATCTTTAGGTGCAAGATCTAAGAGGTAACCAAGGCGACTTGGAACACCCTTGAAGTACCAAATGTGAGTCACAGGAGCTGCTAGCTCAATATGTCCCATGCGTTCACGGCGAACTTTGGCGCGAGTTACTTCAACCCCGCAACGCTCGCAAATGATTCCCTTAAATCGAACGCGCTTGTACTTACCGCAATAACATTCCCAGTCACGAGTTGGTCCGAAAATCTTCTCGTCAAAGAGTCCGTCTTTTTCTGGCTTGAGTGTGCGGTAGTTGATGGTCTCTGGCTTCTTTACTTCACCAAAAGACCATTCACGGATGTTGTTAGCAGAAGCTAGACCAATCTTGAGTTGATCGAAAAAGTTTACGTCAAGCATAATTTTTCCCTCTCTCCTTAAACTTCTTCGACGCTGCTTGGCTCAACTCGTGACAAGTTGATACCTAGCTCTTCGGCGGCACGGAATACTTCTTCATCGGTATCGCGCATTTCGATTGCGACACCTTCCGAAGAGAGAACCTCTACATTGAGGCAAAGTGATTGCATTTCTTTAACAAGTACCTTGAATGATTCAGGGATACCTGGCTCTGGAATGTTTTCACCCTTAACGATTGCTTCGTAAACTTTTACGCGACCAAGCACGTCATCGGATTTAATGGTGAGCAATTCTTGAAGTGTGTATGCAGCTCCATAAGCTTCAAGAGCCCACACTTCCATTTCACCAAAGCGCTGACCACCGAATTGCGCTTTTCCGCCCAATGGTTGTTGCGTGATCATTGAGTAAGGACCCGTTGAACGTGCGTGAATCTTGTCATCAACCAAGTGGTGGAGTTTCAAGATGTACATGTATCCAACTGAAATTGGAGTTGGGTAAGGCTCGCCACTTCGACCATCAAAGAGTCGGGCTTTTCCACTTGCGCCAACAAGTTGCACGCCATCACGGTTTTTCAGTGTGCTTCCAAGGAGACCAGTAACTTCTTCTTCGCGAGCGCCATCAAATACTGGCGTTGCAAGATTTGTTCCTGGTGCGCCCTTATCGGCACCAATATCTTTAAGGTGCTTCTGCCAAGCTTGATTAACACCGGAGAGATCCCAACCTGTTTTAGCAACCCATCCGAGGTGCATTTCCAAAACCTGTCCAACGTTCATACGACCAGGAACGCCGAGCGGATTAAGAATGACATCGACAGGAGTTCCGTCTTCAAGGAATGGCATATCTTCTTGAGGAAGAATGCGAGAAATAACTCCCTTGTTACCGTGACGTCCTGCAAGTTTGTCTCCGTCTTGAATCTTGCGCTTTTGCGCAACATAAACTCGGACTACCTGATTAACACCGGCAGCGAGCTCAAAACCTTCTTCGCTTTCGAAAATTTTGACGTCAATAACTTTGCCTGACTCACCGTGTGGCACCTTAAGAGAAGTGTCGCGAACTTCGCGAGCTTTCTCACCAAAGATGGCACGGAGCAAACGCTCTTCTGGTGTGAGTTCAGTTTCGCCCTTTGGCGTTACCTTTCCAACCAAAATATCGCCAGGTACGACATCGGCACCGATTCGAATAATTCCGCGCTCATCAAGATCGGCGAGAACTTCTTCAGATACGTTAGGAATGTCGCGAGTAATCTCTTCAGAACCTAGTTTGGTATCGCGAGCATCAACTTCGTATTCCTCGATGTGAATCGATGTAAGTACGTCGTCTTGCACGAGGCGCTGCGACAAGATGATTGCATCCTCATAGTTGTGGCCTTCCCATGACATAAATGCCACGAGCAAATTCTTACCAAGGGCCATTTCGCCATTATCGGTACAAGGTCCATCTGCAATTACGGAACCAACCTCAAGACGTTGTCCTTCGCTCACTACAACCTTTTGGTTGTATGAAGTTCCTTGGTTGGAACGAGTGAATTTAGACAATGGATACGTCTTATATGTTGAGTCATCGTTCATGACAGTAACTTCGTCAGCAGCAACTTCTGTTACAACACCAGATTTCTCTGCAACAACGACATCACCGGCATCAACAGCAGCACGGAATTCCATACCTGTTCCAATAAGTGGAGCTTCAGCGCGCATCAATGGAACTGACTGACGCATCATGTTCGAGCCCATCAAGGCGCGGTTAGCATCGTCGTGCTCCAAGAATGGAATCATTGCTGTAGCCACAGAAACCATCTGACGTGGTGAGACGTCCATGTAATCAACTTCGTCAGCGAGAATGTATTCAACTTCTCCCCCACGGCGACGAACAAGTACGCGCTCTTCTGAGAAATGATTGTCATCTGTTAAAGGTGCGTTTGCTTGAGCAATGATGTGTTCATCTTCTTCATCGGCAGTTAAGTAATCAACTTGATCGCTCACGCGACCTTTTGAAACCTTGCGATAAGGAGTTTCGATGAAACCAAAAGCTGTCACACGACCATAAGTTGCAAGAGAACCAATAAGTCCGATGTTTGGACCTTCTGGAGTTTCGATTGGACACATACGACCGTAGTGAGAAGGGTGAACGTCGCGAACTTCAAAACCTGCGCGATCACGAGAAAGACCACCAGGCCCAAGCGCTGAAAGACGACGCTTGTGAGTAAGACCTGAAAGTGGATTTGTTTGGTCCATGAACTGCGACAACTGAGATGTTCCGAAGAACTCCTTAATTGATGCAACTACTGGACGAATGTTAATAAGTGTCTGAGGTGTAATTGCTTCAACATCTTGAGTTGTCATACGTTCGCGAACAACGCGCTCCATACGTGACAAACCAGTACGAACTTGATTTTGAATTAATTCACCAACAGTACGTAGACGACGGTTACCGAAGTGATCAATATCGTCTTTTACAACGCGAACTTCGCGACCATATTCCATAAGTAAATCACCCTTGTGTAGGGCAGCTAAGTAACGAATGGTTGCAACGATGTCCTGAATTGTTAAAAGACCCTGCTTGAGTTCTTGATCAAGACCGAGCTTCTTATTGACCTTAAAGCGACCGACCTTGGCCAAGTCGTAACGCTTTGGATTGAAATACAAGTTCTCGATGAGGTTCTGTGCAGCTTCCTTTGTTGGAGGCTCACCTGGACGAAGTTTGCGATAGATATCTAGAAGCGCTTCGTCTTGTGTCTTGACGTTATCTTTTTCAAGAGTTGCCATCATAGATTCGAACTCACCAAATTCTTCACGAATTTGTTCTTCAGTCCAACCAAGGGCCTTAAGGAATACTGTGACCGATTGCTTACGCTTGCGGTCGATACGCACGCCAACTAAATCTTTCTTATCAACTTCAAATTCTAACCAAGCACCACGGCCAGGGATAATCTTTGAAGTGAAAACATCTTTATCTGAAGTCTTTTCAACGTTTTGCTCAAAATAAACACCAGGTGAGCGAACAAGTTGTGAAACAACCACGCGCTCTGTTCCGTTAATGACGAAAGTTCCGCGCTCTGTCATGACTGGGAAGTCACCCATGAAAACGGTCTGTGACTTAATTTCGCCAGTGATGTTGTTTGTGAACTCAGCAGTCACGAAGAGTGGACGCGAATATGTCATGTCGCGATCTTTACAATCTTCAAGTGAATGTTTGGGTTCGTAGAATTTGTGGTCTTTAAAAGAAAGACTCATAGTTTCGTGGAAATCTTCAATCGGTGAGATCTCCTCGAAGATTTCTTCAAGTCCTGATTGCGTTGGCAACTCACCGCGACTGGTGGCTTCTGCTTGCACCAATCTTTCGCGCCAAGAATCGTTACCCAACAACCAGTCAACGCTTTCGATTTGTAGCGCTAAGAGATTAGGTACTTCAAGTGGTTCGCGGATTTTTGCAAATGAGATACGGGCTGGAGCAACTGATTTATTTTTTGACGCGGCCAAGAGGTGTCCTTTCGAACAGTTTTAGTGACACACGGAGAAAGGTCTCAGCCGCTATATGCATTGACCCCAAGGAATTTGTGCGAACGATATCGGGCAAGGGGGTCTTGTGTCCAACCGGGAGCTTGTATCACACCCATACCCCTGCCGTCACGGGGTTCAGAGGTATATGTGAATTCAACCCGGCTTCCCCAGCCGCCATTCCGCTGCGCATAATGGGGAATCCCCAGCCCTGAGGAAAGGGGCAATTCCTTGGTTTCCTCCACAATGCAGTACGGCCCCTAGCTTTCGCTAAGGGCCGTACCTGTAATTCTTGTAAAGAATATTTACAGAATTACTTAACAGTTACTGTTGCGCCGGCTGCCTCAAGTGCTGCCTTTGCCTTATCCACTGCTTCCTTTGTTGCCTTCTCAAGCAAGGTTGCTGGACATGCATCAACTAGATCTTTAGCTTCTTTCAAACCAAGACTTGAATTGATGTTACGAACTTCCTTGATAACTGCAATCTTTTGAGATCCAGCTGATTCAAGAATGAGTGTGAAGTCATCTTGAGCTTCTGCTGCTGCAGGAGCTGCTGCTCCTCCGCCACCTGCTGCTGCAACTGGTGCTGCTGCTGTGACGTCGAATTCAGTCTCAAATGACTTTACGAAATCTGAGAGTTCAACCAGCGTCATTTCTTTGAACTGACCCAAAAGGTCTTCTGTGCTGAGTTTTGCCATGATTTATTCCTTATCTTCTTCTGGGGTTTGAACTGCTTCTGCTACAACTTCTTCAGCTGCCGATGCTTCGACTGCCGGTTGTTCTTCAACAACCGCCTCAACTACTGGTGCTTGCGCAACAGGAGCTTCGGCAACAACTTCCGCAGGTGCCTGTACTACAGGTGAACCGGCTTCCATTTTGATACGTAGTGCATCAAAGACTCGCGCTGCCTTAGCAAGCGATCCCTTCATTGCACCAGCAAGCTTTGCCAAGAGAACCTCACGGGACTCGAGATCTGCAAGCTTGAGAATTTCCGCTGTTGTAATTGACTTGCCTTCGAAAATTCCGCCCTTGATTACAAGGAATGGATTTTCTTTTGCAAAGTTACGCAAGCTCTTTGCTGCATCAATTGGGTCACCCTTGATGAACGCCAATGCAGAAGGACCTTTGAGAAGTTCCGCAGGAACATCAACGCCGGCTTCTTTTGCTGCAATTTTTGTGAGTGTGTTTTTTACAACCGAATACTTAGTGTTTGCACCAAGCGCACGGCGAAGTTGCTTCATCGAAGTCACGGATAGTCCACGATATTCGGTGAGCACAGTTGCGTTTGCGGTACGGAAATCTTCCGTTAGCTCAGCAACTGCTGCTGCTTTATCTGGGCGAGCCATTCGGTTCACCTTTCCTTATGCGTAAGTTGTACATGTACTCCTTGCGGAGCCTTCGTTATATAAAAACTCAAGTCCTAAAATGAAGAAAACCCGTGACGCGTAAGGGCGCACGGGTTAATCGTGAACACCTACGCGGGCTGACTTTCGTCATTTCGTGAACCAACCTTGCGGTGTAGTTCAGACCTGCGGTCTTTGGTTATATGGCGAGGGTAAGCGTTTCCGCCTACCCCCGTCAAATTCGGTTTATTCGGAGGATCCTGCGTCGCGTACCAAGTTGGGATCTACCTGAATACCAGGTCCCATCGTGGTCGAAACAGTTGCCTTCTTAACAAAGCGTCCCTTTGATGAAGATGGCTTTGCGCGCATAACTTCTTCAAAAGCTGCTGCGTAATTATCTGCAAGCATCGCTGCAGTAAATGAAACCTTGCCGATAATGAAATGAAGGTTTGAGTTCTTATCAACGCGAAATTCAATCTTTCCGCCTTTGATATCTGAAACTGCTTTAGCGACATCAGTTGTCACTGTGCCAGTCTTTGGGTTTGGCATCAAACCGCGAGGTCCAAGAACCTTTCCAAGACGACCGACTTTACCCATTAAATCTGGTGTTGAAACAACGGCATCATAATCAAGACGACCCTTTGCAACTTCGTCAATGAGTTCATCCGCGCCAACAATGTCAGCACCAGCTGCACGAGCTTCGTCAGCACGAGCACCGGCAGCAAATACCAAGACGCGAGCAGTCTTACCAGTTCCGTGTGGCAAATTAACTGTGCTTCGGATTGCTTGATCTGCTTTCTTTGGATCAACTCCGAGACATAGAGCAACTTCTACAGTTGCATCATATTTAGTCGTTGAGGTTTCGCGAGCTAGCGTTACTGCCTCGAGTGGCGTGTAGAGATGGTCTTGCTTAACTTTCTCTGCCGCTGCTTTATATTTCTTACTGCGCTTCATTTCTTTCCTCATTCCTCTTCACTTAAGAAGAGCTAGTGGTTGTGGTCAGCGAACCAGCGAGGTTCTCCCACATCTGAGATTCATTGTGAACCTCAGAAATTTATTAGTTATCTACAGTGATGCCCATCGAGCGAGCAGTGCCTGCGATGATCAAACTTGCAGCATCAATGTCATTGGCATTGAGGTCTTCCATTTTGATCTTGGCAATCTCTTGAACCTGTGCTTTTGTAATTGAAGCAACTTTGGTCTTGTGAGGGACAGCTGATCCCTTTTCAACGCCAGCGGCTTTCAAAATCAAACGTGATGCAGGAGGTGTCTTTGTTACGAAAGTAAATGAACGATCTTCATACACTGAAATTTCAACAGGAATGATTTGACCCTTTTGTGATTCCGTTGCAGCGTTGTATGCCTTAACGAACTCCATGATGTTGACGCCGTGCTGACCAAGGGCAGGACCCACTGGTGGAGCAGGTGTTGCAGCGCCAGCTTGAATCTGCAATTTGATCATCGCAGTGATCTTCTTCTTCGGGGCCATGATGGTTTCCTTTATCTCTATCTCTATAGGGTCGTTGGGGATTAAATCTTTTGGACTTGCTGGAAAGAAAGCTCAACGGGGGTTTCGCGTCCGAAGATCGAAACCAAAACTTTGAGTTTTGCTTGCTCAGGCATGATTTCGCTAATCGATGCAGGAAGTGTCGCGAATGGGCCATCCATAACGGTGACTGATTCGCCAACTTCAAAGTCAATAACGCGAATTTCAGGTTTATCAGATTTCTTCACTGGGCGAGGTGCAAGAATCTTTTCTACTTCATCAAAAGTTAAAGGACTTGGGTGGTGTGCGTTACCAACGAATCCAGTTACGCCAGGAGTGTTACGAACAGCTGACCATGATTCGTCGCTGAGATCCATACGTACTAAAACATAGCCAGGATAGATATTGCGCTTAACCATCTTGCGTTGGCCGTTTTTGATTTCCATGACTTCTTCTTCTGGAACTTCAATTTGAAAAATGAAATCTTCCATATTGAGCGAAGCGATGCGCTGTTGAAGGTTTCCGCGAACTTTCTTTTCGTAGCCCGCATATGAGTGCACGACATACCAATCGCCAGGTGCTACACGAAGTGCTTGGCGAAATAGTGCATTCGGATCATCTTCTTCTGGAGAATCGGAATCGTCCGTATCAACTTCTGCATTCGGAACTAATTCCTCTTCTACAGCAGCATCAACCGGTAGTTCTTCGACAGCAGATGCAACAAGTGCAGCCTCGAATGCGTCCGGTTTAACTTCCTCAGTCATTTTCTATCCTTATCCAAATACCAAGAAAACGATCTTGGTCAGAACAAGATCGAGCAAGGAAACAACAGCAATAATGAAGGTAACAAAAACTAAAACAACGCCTGTATATGTAGACAACTGTTTACGAGTTGGCCACACAACTTTACGAAGTTCAGAAACAATTTGGCGATAGAACAGGCCAATGCGAGCGAAGAGACCAAGTTTCTTCTCTTCACTTACTTCAAGGACATCTGTCATTGCGGGCCTTCCTTTCTTGTACTTCGTTCGATCTGCGCAGGGCAGGAGGGACTTGAACCCCCAACCGCCGGTTTTGGAGACCGGAACTCTGGCCAGTTGAGCTACTGCCCTTCAAAGCGCATGGCAAAGAGACCAAAACGCTCAGGGCGCAGAGTGTAGAGGCACAAGTGGGGCTGGGTCTAACTCGCGCTTAGATAAGGCCCGGAATACGGCAGACTTACCACTATGACTCGAATATCTCACCGAATCGCAGCAATCGCCGAATCTGCCACTTTGGCAGTCGACGCTAAAGCCAAAGCTCTCAAATCTGCAGGGCGCCCTGTCATTGGATTCGGTGCAGGAGAGCCAGATTTTCCAACTCCTGATTACATTGTTAATGCAGCAATAAGTGCTGCAAGTGTTTCATCAAATCATCGCTACACACCAACACCTGGTTTACCAGAATTGCGTTCTGCAATTGTTGAAAAAACTAAACGTGACTCACATTATGAAATCACCGTTGATCAAGTGCTTGTAACAAATGGTGGCAAGCAAGCGGTCTACCAAGCATTTGCATCAATTATTAACCCTGGTGACGAGGTTTTATTGCCGGCTCCTTATTGGACAACGTATCCAGAATGCATCAAATTAGCTGGTGGAGTTCCTGTTGACGTTTTTGCAGATGAAACTCAAAATTATCTTGTAACGGTTGAGCAACTCGAATCCGCGCGGACACCAAAAACAAAAGCACTTCTCTTTTGCTCGCCAAGCAATCCAACGGGTGCTGTTTATTCCCCCGCTCAGGTAAAAGCAATTGGCGAGTGGGCGTTAAAAAATAACATTTGGATTATTTCCGACGAAATCTACGAGCACCTTCTTTATGACGGAGCCACTGCACCAAGCCTTCCAGTTTTAGTTCCTGCGCTTGCAAATCAAACAATCATTATCAATGGTGTTGCAAAAACTTATGCAATGACCGGTTGGCGAGTAGGTTGGATGATTGGCCCTAAAGATGTAATCAAAGCCGCTACTAACTTGCAATCACACCTTTCAAGTAACGTCTCGAACATTTCTCAACGAGCTGCTATTGCTGCACTCAGTGGTGACTTATCTGCGGTACACAAAATGGGTGAGGCATTCGACCGTCGTCGTAAACTCATAGTGAAGTTGCTCAATGAAATTCCTGGTTTTGAATGCCCACTTCCAACAGGAGCTTTCTACGTCTATCCATCTGTTAAAGCAGCGCTGGGTAAAACCATTAGAGGTAAAACTCCACAAACTTCAGCAGAACTTGCCACTCTTATATTGGAGGAAGTAGAAGTTGCTGCTGTTCCAGGTGAAGCTTTCGGGCCATCTGGTTACTTGAGATTTTCCTATGCGCTTGGTGATGACGACATCATCGAAGGTATTGCTCGCATAAAGAAGTTAATTACAGAAGGTTAAGCCCAATCAGATTTACTTCTGGCTCGAGTGTGATGCCAAAAACTTCTTTGACTTTTTTCTGAGCCTCGCGCGCAAGTGCGGTGATATCTGACGCCGTTGCATTACCTGAGTTCGTCAGTGCAAGTACATGCTTGGTTGAAATTCTGGCACCTTGAATCGAATCACCTTTATGCACTCCTGCATTTTCCATGAGCCAAGCTGCTGATGTTTTAACTCGCCCATCGGTTTGAGGCCATCGTGGCGCAGATGCAGGAAGTTTCTCTGCAACATTTGCATCAATAATTGGATTAGTGAAAAACGAACCCGCAGACCAAGAATCATGATCTGTTTTATTAAGCAACATGCCCTTTTTCTCACGGAGAGCAAGAGTTACCTCTCGAGTTTTCTTAACAGGAGCTTTTTCTCCTACTTTGATGCCTAAAGCTTCCGCTAACTCGGCATAGATAATTGGCGCGCTTTCTTCGCCAATTCTCAATTGGAATGAGACATCAAGAATTACGTAGCGATCTTTTTCAGTTTTAAATCTAGATGTGCGGTAGGAAAAGCCACATTCACTATTTGTAAAAGTTGTGAGTTTCTTTTCCTTGCGGTCATAGGTACGAACACGAGTGATAAATTCAGAGGCTTCATGTCCATAAGCGCCTATGTTTTGAATAGGTGCAGCTCCAACGGTGCCAGGAATACCGCTAAGGGTTTCTAGTCCTGCAAAGCCTCTTGAAATAGTTGTAGCTACAAAATCATCCCAATCTTCACCGGCACCAATTTTAAGAGTCGCTCCGCTACAGGCATCAACTTCACTTTCTAAATCATTATTTGAAATTCTAATTACCGTGCCTTGAAAACCTTCGTCACTCACCAAAATATTTGTGCCCGCTCCCATGATCAACAATGGCCCATCGCCGGCCGATTCGATAGCAGCGATAATTTCAGACTCGGTCGACACTTCAATGAATTTTTTAGCAGTACCGCCAACTCTGAAACTCGTGTAATCAGATAGCTCGGTCATGGCGTAAAGGTTAGCGACGTGGGCTCAAGATTGCGCTTTTTCCTCGGAAATGTTCGAGGATGCGATCATAATTTTTCTTAGATTGAGCTTTGCTGAACTCAGGATCCACGTCGTGATAACCATGATGCCTGTCCTGCTCTAGCGGTAAATCCATTTGGAGCAATCTGCCTTGAGAGTGGCGAAGTTTTAATGAAAACTCAATATCGGCATTACGGTAATAAATGGCTCGAGGATTAAAGCTGCCTGCAAGGATTCCCGCTTCGCGATCTACAGCAAGAAAATAACTAAATAAAACGTCAACTTCGCCTGCGCCTTTGTCATCAACGGTTCGCCACTCATCCTCTACATTGATTAAACCACCGCGCCAACCAACAGCAGCAAATTCTTTCTTTCGTAGCTCAGATAAAACTCGAGAAATAGCATCTCCAATAAATCTTGTAGAAGGGTCCATCAGTACCAAATACTCGGCCTGAATTTTTTTCATGAGAGCGTTGGCAGCTTCACCCCAACCGCAAGGCTCTGCAAGATGCAATACAAAAGTTTTCTCATCACAAAGTGCCTCTAGCGGTCCAACCTCATTAAGACACAAAACGACAATAGGAACGGCTGAGAACGCTCGCACGCCAAGAATTGTTTTGACTGCATCTTCTTGAAATCCATCAACGATCAATACGATTGCAATCTCGCCACAATCTATTTCTTTAATACTTCGCGACGAGGAATATTTTGAATGTAAAACTTTGGGTTCAATACGAAAATCCCCATCGGCATCTATAACATCCCAACCTAGACTCCACATCTGATTCCTCAGGCGATCAGCTTCTGTGAAGTTTCTTTCGGAACGAGCTATGTGTCGAGCTTGTCCCAGTTTCCAGATCTCATCTGGA
>Ga0209297_1001500_pt1 | contig 13559 bp, 25 predicted proteins | sample S_130805_MF_Meta_FD_187322 | JGI IMG/M metagenome (GOLD analysis project Ga0209297, IMG submission 187322) | Freshwater microbial communities from Lake Simoncouche, Canada to study carbon cycling - S_130805_MF_MetaG (SPAdes) (version 2) | ecosystem: Environmental > Aquatic > Freshwater > Lake ... | reverse complement strand
TCGTGGTGGTCGTGTAGTATTTGGCTCTCTTGCATTAGAGCGTGAAACTGTATTAGACCCTAACGGCGTGGCAGATGTTGTTAAAACTTATCTGCTTATTAACACATCACATGATGGCTCAATCGCTATTCAAGCAAGCATAACACCTGTTCGTGTTGTGTGCGCTAATACTCTTAATGTTGCACTCAATCGTACACGCAAGAAAGACGGCGTAAAGCAATCTTTCAAAATCCGTCATACACAAACTGCTGAGGGCAAAATAACTGTTGCTCGTCAGGCACTAGGCATGGCTAATTCTTACATGGACGAATTTGATAAGATGGCTCACGCTATGATAGCAAAAGAAATCTCCGCAAAAGATTTCAATGACATTATTCTTGCTGCTTACCCTAAGCCTGATTTAGATACTAAGGGTGCTGTAAAGAAATGGGAAAACAAGGTAGATATGATTAACGATATCTATACTGGTGAATATAACGGAATGATTAGTGGAAATGCTTGGGGTGCGTTCAATGCACTAACTGAGCGTTTAGACTGGTATCGTTCTGCTCGTGGTGGTAATAGCGAAAGCATGTTTGCTGCTGCTTCTGGATTTGACCCTGCAATTAACGCAGAGAAAAATCGTTTGCTAACTATTGTGCAAAATACTTTGCAACTGGCTTAGTAAAAAAATCCTGAGCATGATTTAAAACTGCTCCGCTGGTCCCATAGATCAATTGGTTAGATCGTTACCCTGTCACGGTAAAGGCTACGGGTTCAAGTCCCGTTGGGATCGCAGGTGCCCGAGTGTAACATTTTTGTTATAATTGTATTACGTTGAGATGATATTTTTCCCATTTTCTCATTACGGATAGTTGACATTTTTCCCAGTTTCATGTAAAATATTAATATGACCCTAAAAACCGTAGAAAAACTAAGAGCCATAACAGTTGGAAACCTTGTAGATGAAATCTATAATGATAACTACTCTCACCTAGAGTTTATGGATAACATGGGTGGAGACTGCGATTGTGTTATTCACACTACCCTTGAAACTATCCTAGAGTATTGGGAGGTAAAGTAATGTTAGGTTATACGTATAAAGATATACAAGCCTTTGGTAATAGTTTAACTTGGGCTATTGATACCGCCAAAAACCAGGGGGATGAACAAAACTACAAACAATTACTAATAGTATGGGACTTCTTTGAGGGACTACTAGCAGAAGGGTACATAGATGAGAACACATACTATGGATAATGACTGACCTGGTTGCCGTTCATTACTGGTCAGATATGGCCAACCTCACTCACGTATCACAAGTAGAACTATTTGACTTCTGTGCCTGTGAGGAGCAAGAGTACTTCCCATACGATGACTGTCCTGTGATGTAGATCACATCTCTATACCTTGCAAAAGTCCACACATTTTGTTAGAATTGTATTAAGAACCTAGAGAAAGAGACCCACAATGCACACGCTCCACTGGATAGCAACAAAAGCAAAAGATAGACAAGAAGCCTTTGACATTGTCACTGTTAGTCTTATGCCAAACGAAGACGGAAACCGTATGGCTGACTGGTCAGACTGGCATGTCGTAGGTGGTGGCCGCTGGTCAGACAGTGCCTATCAAAATTCTTCTGACATGATTATTTCATATGCTGAGAAGCCTGATGAGTTCAAGAAAACAATAGAAGACATCAAGCGCTATCGCATTAACTACATGAACGATAAACTTATCAAACTTGATAATGCCTTTGACAACCTTAAGTCAGATGTTGTTGATTATATTAGCAATGATTGTAAACTAGATGATAAAAGGCAGTTTGATTTTTCTCGCTGGGAAATCACGGAAGCCATAGATATGATTAATAGTAAGTGGACCTGTGACAGTGCATTCTTTGACCATAATGAATTCACATCTAGTTTTCAATATCTTGAAGAGCGCCTTGACAAACCTGAAGAGGCTGCGCTACACTATCTAGTACCTGTAGACTTCCACTTCTAAGGAGACCAATGAACGACTTAATAGAACTTACAGAGGAAGAGTGGTTTGACAAGTTCAAGCCAATCCCAAACCATATAGATGACAATGCCTCATTCCAAACTGAAGACGGCGTAGGTTATATGTTTGAGACATATGATGACGAGTTAAGGTTTGTCCAATCTCAAGAGCCTAATAGGATATGGACTTATTGTGATGGAGACGACAGAGGTACCTATATATTTCAGGGTATGCGTATAGTTAATAGGATTGGGTACTTCGTAACTGCCGTGCCCTTTGATGGTAGCAAGGACTATCAGATACAGATTAGCAGCGAGGGTGTTTACGAATGTCCTAACTGTTATGAGATATGGGAAGATGAAGCAGCAGCCTTACATTATGACAAGTTTGAGGATTTGGAAAAATGTGCTGGTTGCGCTACAATAGAAGAAATCAAAGAGATAGAAGAAATGGAGACCCACGATGCCAACTTACGAGGTTAAGGTTACAGGACAAATCACCAAGTCTTTCCGTATTATAGATGCAGAGAGCGATGTTGATGCACGAGACATTGCAGAAAATGAATTCCTAGATGAATATGCTGTAACAATTGCAGATGGTTCAGGAATTGCATGGGACCTAGTTGAATCAACACAATCTGAGGAGACACTATAATGGCAAGATGGGAAGTTGAAGTAATATTTGAACCCACAGGCGATTACATGAATTTTGAGTATGAGACTGACAATGAAGATGAAGACAGCATCTTTAATGAGATAACTAACCAACTATCAATCGTACCGTTTCTAATTGAGAAGAATGAGGAAGAGTAATGGGAGCACGTTGCACATTCGTTTTTAAACAGTCAGAGGATCTAGCGGTAGCGCTGTACAGCCATTGGGGCGAAGACAGTATGTACGAAGATCTTGCTCAGGCCCTGCAGCATGCAGCGGTACGAAGCGGGGACAGAGAATACTACGTCCGTATGGCCATTAGCCATCTACTAAAGGATTCTATTCTGGATGAAACAGGGTTTGGTATCTATGCATGTAATCCTAATGACCTAGGTTTTATGGACCATCCAATAATCATTGACCTTACAGATAATACTATCAGTCATGATAACGTAGGGCACAAAGACATTAATAGTTTTATTAGTTACAATTTGCCCAGCAGTGTCCTTTCCACTGTGGGGGCTTCATAAGCGGAGGTAGGGGTCACCTCTCGCTATAGATAGGGGGAGGCACAGGTTTGTGGTGGGCTTGTGCTTCCCCACACTTTTTGATAGAATTGGGGTATGGGATTTATGCGTAGGTCTATCAGGCTGGGAATAAGTAAAGAGGAAAAGGTAGCAGGTAGAATAACGACCTTGCTATCTGATTTTACTCTTGACTTAGAAGCCATAGGATTTTATTTAGCAAAGGGTACGCCTCACATTATTTATACTAGGGCTAATGAAGTATTGGAAGCCATGCAGTATAATAAAGAAGTTGATCAATTAGATAGAGGAGTTTACAATGGCAGGCGGTAATACTTTTGAGAATAAGATAACTATCCTTGCTGAGTTGTGGATGAACTATCGTGATGATGAGGACTTACAAGATTTTGTAGAGTATAACGATTTAGGTTTGCCACTTGCCTATTTCTTGATGAATGAAATTGTTCTGCCAACAAGTCAGTCAGAGTTATACATAAACGAAACCTATGATCTATTTATTGCTTCTCTACAAGTTGCTGATAAAGAGTGGGAAAGCCTTGACGAATTGCTTGGCGACCAGGCATAGCCCTGCGCCTCGGGTAAACTATATCAAACCACCCAAAACGGACATAGATTTCTCTAAAAGACATTAAGAAGCCTTTCAAAAAAATCCCAGATCGTAGGAGATTACGACATCTGTAGAATTTTCCAGATTCATATCAAACCTTCAAACCTTTCAATCTCAAACCTTCAAACCTCATATCTGCCAAACCTTTCTATCCAGAAGATATGGTTTGTATATTACTAGGAGTATTGGTATATCTTTTTATCCCCGCCGTTTTTGCGTCCCTGCGGGGCGCTGAGTCCTAGTATAAATAGACATTACGAAGCGGGAATTTAAATTGCGAATTATTTAAAACTTTTACCATAGTTATCAAACCTTTCTAGATTTTTTCCTGGTGTTTTAAAAGATTTTGCTACATTTTTGGGGCATTTTTTTAGGCTATAAAGGTTTGACAAACCATGGTTTTGGGGGTATAATGCATGCCAGATATGCAGGATAGAAAGGTTTGGAAGGTTTGGGATAGGGAGGTTTGGCCGCCAGAGGATTACGACGCCATCTATAAAATCGCCCAATCACCCACTATTCTCCACTTTCCTCCCTTTTAACTATAATTAAAAAATATCAGTAAGATTTATTTTTATTACCAAACCATTCCAGATGGCATTTAAAAGCCTTCCAAGACTTAAATCAGCGGGTATCAAACCATCGCCCTGGCTCCATATTGTGCCTATTCTAATTATCCTAAAAAAATAAATTAAGTGGTATACTGTTTTTATGGAAGAATTAATAAATCTAATTAAAGTTCTGCTTGCAGATAATATCACCCTTAAACTTAAGGCTCATGGATATCATTGGAACGTAGAGGGTATTGAATTTTCTCAATATCATGAACTTTTTGAAGAAATTTATACAGATTACGAACAAGCAACAGATACATATGCTGAATGGCTTAGAAAATTAGATACATATGCACCATTTAAATTATCTAGATTTATACAGTTAAATGAAATTGGAGAACCAGAAATTACATCTGATCCAGTAGTAATGTCAAAAGATCTTTTAATGGCAAACGATATGGTTACAACAAAACTTATGAATGCATTTGATATGGCAACGGCTCAAAGACAACAAGGACTTGCAAACTTTTTTGCAGATCGTATGAGTATGCATCAAAGATGGCACTGGCAGTTATCTGCTTCAGTAAAATAAATTTCTATAAAATAATATAATTATACACACCTTCAAACCTTTATATCAAGCACATTCTGTGTCTGGCTATCTGGGCTATGTGGATATCAGGCTATATGGTTTGAAAGGTTTGTTATTACATTAAGGGGATTACGACATTCTTTTTATACCCGCCGAAATTTGATATACTTTTACTATGAGTGAAAAAAAAATTCCAGGCTATCTACAAACCCCACCAGATTGGTGTGATGACTGTAATGCTGCTCCAGGAGGAGAATGTCCTGATTGTGGCTGCACCCATAACTGTTAATAATCTTTGACTTGCCCGCAAAAATAGGATACTAACCGCTAGTGCCCTCTTAGGGCATTGGAAGGTTTGATAGTTCTATTTTGCGCCGAACCTAATAAATGATATACTTTATAAATGGCCACCATTGTTGATATTGACGATACTCTTCTTAGAAACGGAACTCAACCTGTTCGCAGAGTTATTGATTATGTCAACGCTTTGCCAGGTGCTTTGATTATTGTAACGGGAAGAAATGTGTCACAGCGTAAAGAAACTGTGGCAGCATTAAGGTCAGCAGGGGTTAAGTATTCTAGACTTATTATGAATCCAGGCTCTTCTGCAGATACCGCCAAATATAAGTATGAGGTTGGGGTTAAACTAAAATCTCAAGTTAGTTTAGCAATTGATAATAATGCAACAATGAGAGCAGCATATTCTAGGGCAGGAATACCAACAAAGGATCCTGCTACTATTACGGACATGAAAAAATTTTGGTCAGCATTTTCTAGGCCATAAGATTTACTCTATTTTTCGCCTTGCTTTTACCGCCGAAACTTGATACACTATATGGATGCATACTTACGAATTTATCTGCGAAAGATGTGAGACCACAATTCATATGGAAATCCATAAGAAACTAGACTATAACTTTCATTGCCCCTGTGGTAGCAAGATGACATTAATTTTTTACCTTAAAAGCCCAGATGCTAGGGCTGATTAATGGATACAAACCTTACTTGGGCGGAAGAGGATGTTAACCTTTGGAAGGGTTGGACTTACAGCCCTGAAAAAAATCGCTATTACTTTAATGATATAGGTAATGAATCTCTTGCAGCCTTTTGGGCAGATGAGTTTTTAAACCAAGCATACTCACAGAATGGAGAAACTTATGATTAAAAGTAAAGAGTGGAGAGTTAGTAATAGGGTTTGGGTTAGTGTTGGTTTTGCTCCCCGCAGAATTGGAGTAGGATTTCATGTAGATAGATTTTGTGCCAATATTGATTTTCTTTGGTTTTGGGTAACACTTGAATACTAAACTGAATCAGGCACATGAGTGAAGATATTGTTGACTTAGCCATTTCAATGGCAGAGATAGATACAGGAATGCAATTGCCCTTAGAAGAGCGTGAGGCAATGAAACAGAGGATATTGGCAAGGCTAGAAGATATTAATCAATAGTGCACCTGTGATGCATTTAAAGGTATGCTACTCCTAGTTTACGAAAAACTCATGAGAGTGATATAATGGTAAATATGTTTAGAAAAAAACCAGTTTTACAGCATGAATCTGCTATAGAAATTTATCCTAATATAATTACTCCAGCAAAAAATCATGTTCCAGAATGGTATAAAAAAATTCCTAAATGGAAAAATAATGAATTATTTAACATAGAAAAGGGATTTGGACATACAGTAAAACAATGTATACCATTTCTAGATTCTTTTACAACTGGTTATATGATTGTTTTACCACATGATCTTTACATTAAAAACAACCACGGTATTCCATTTCTTGCTTATCGCAATGGCATTGAGTATGCCCCAGAAACAAGATCAGAAATTGCAGATTTAAATTTAGTTCCATCAGGATGTTTTCCAGCAGAGTATGCTTGGCTTTCTGGTGTTGCAAATACAATACCAATTGGGTATAGTCTTTTGTTAACTCATCCATTAAATAGACACGACCTTCCATTTGTTACTCTTAGTGGAATTGTAGATGGTGGGCTGATTATGAGTCCTGAAGGTAGAATTCCATTTTATATTAAACAAGGCTTTGAAGGTATAATCCATCAAGGAACTCCAATAGCACAGATAATACCATTTTATCAACAAAATTGGTTTTCTAAGATAACAAAAGGATTAGTTGAAAATAGCAAAATACATAATAAATCTGGAATTAAAGTTATTAATGGGTGGTATAAAAAAACATTCTGGACACGTAAAAAATACGATTAAATTTTACTATTTATTTTAATGTAAAAAGACTTTTCACATTTTTTACAATATGATGTGGGATCGCTTTTAGTATGAAACGTAGTAGATACTAAAAATATTAAGCCTTGTTTATGCATATTTAGGTATTTTTTTCCTGAGTACCCATAAAGAATTGGGATTAATGAGTTATTACAGTTTGGGCACATACAGGGTCTAGTATATCATTGTGCATTGACGTACCTCCTAAAATTTGATATACTGGGCTTATATGTCAGCCAATAGATTTGTTGTTTGCGAGGTATGCAAAGAACAAATTCAAATAAGGTCTTCTATGGCATATCAAACTTTATACAATCATATGAAAGAGCATAAATGAAAAAAATAAAACAGTTTGAAGAGTTTGATAAGCCTATTGATTTAATTGTTCATACTAAGTGTCCAGATAAATGGTTGCTCATAGATAGAGAAACTGGAGAAATATATCAAGGAAGTTCTGCGGGGCACTGGAATAGACTTGATCCAGTTATTAAAGATAAACACAACTTTACAAAACAATCTGAATAGGATATACTTATAATATGAAAAAAATAATTATAACTTCTTTATTAATTGCATTACTAATACCAAGCGCATCTGCTCAGGCTGCAACAAAGTCACTAAATACTAAAGGCAACAAGGCTTCTTGCAAAAATATCAAAGAAAAATACAAATCAGAAGCAATGTCTAAATGGTCCAATGGGTTGGCAAGCGACCAAGATGTGTTAGAGGAGATAGACTTAAATATAAAAATGCTAACGGAAAGACAAAAACCCACAAATGGTAAGATTAAGTCTGTAGTTGGAACCTGGATTGAAGCAGAAAAAAACACTAAAAATGCTTTAGAAAACAAAAATGTTAAGGAACTAACGGCTGCAATGAATGCAAAAATCAAAATAATTACTGAGTTTCAAAAATTATGTAAACTTGGTATATAATGAATAAGAAGAGATAGGAAAAACTATGGGCGGTAGTACAGGTCAATTTTGCAATCCTTCAAATCATCAACTTGAAGCATATGTCGTAGACTCTGATAAAAATGTTGTTGAAAGATGTACTGTTTGTGGTTGGCAATATTTTCATATGATTACTGATGGCAACGACGCTTCAGTAAAACAATCATTTTCAAGTGACGAATAAAAAAATAACCTTATAAAATATGTTTTGCGAGTCTTGTGGTGGCAAACTTATTAATGGTGACTGCTCTAATTGTTATAACAATTCTGCTGCTTTAAAAGAATTTGAGGAAGAGGATGACTAACTGGACTGAAGAACTTAACGACAAACAAAAAGAAGACGTTTGGAACTTTGTTGTTTTTACTGTTAAAGAAATAAGAGAACAGATAGCCAAAGATATTGAAGCAACAATTCCACTTTGGAAATCAAGAGGTTTTTTGAAATCTCGTAGAACACAAAGGGCGTTTGAAGCATCTGCTGCAATTGCTAGAGGGCAGAATGAACAAATAGATGGCTAATATAGTTTTTCTTGGTAACTTTGAGGTATCTTATAGTAGTGAGAATCATCATGCTAAGTCTTTGGAATCTCTTGGGCATACCGTGCAAAAATTGCAAGAGAAAAAAGCGGGTAGCACAGAAATATTAAGTGCAGCATTAAACTCTGATCTATTCATATGGGTACACACACATAGATGGCAGACTCCAGGATCTAGGTCTATGACTGATGTGTTAAAAGAATTAAAGGCTGCTGGCGTACCAACCATGACCTATCATTTAGATTTATGGTTTGGAATTGAACGTGAGAAAGACTTAAAGAATGATGATTTCTATACAAACATTGGTCACTTCTTTGCTACAGATAAGTTAATGTGTGATTGGTTTAATGAAAACACACAGGTCAAAGGACATTTCTTACCTGCTGGTGTGTATGATAAAGAATGTTATGTTCATCAAGATTACGATCCACATAACTTTGAGCATGACATAATCTTTGTTGGTAGTAAAGGTTATCATCATGAACATAAGTACCGTCCAGAATTAATAGATTTTTTAAGAAAGACTTACGGCAAAAGATTTTTACACGTTGGTGGAGATGGTGACACTGGAACCGTTCGTGGAGATGCATTAAATCGTATTTACGCAAGAAGCAAGGTAGCAATAGGTGATAGTTTAAACATTAATTTTAACTATCCTTACTACACTAGTGATAGGTTGTTTGAAAGTACTGGTCGTGGTGGGTTTACTATCTACCCTCGTATTAAAGGGCTTGAAGAATACTTCAAAGACGAAAATGAAATTGTATTTTATGAACATGGCAACCTTGAAGATCTAAAAAATAAAATAGATAAGTATTTGTTAGACGGTGTATTAAGAGAAGCCATCAGACTTAACGGACACGAAAGAACAAAAAAAGAGCACACCTACGTCCACAGATGGTGTACAATTATAAGTGAACTAGGGGTAAAATGAAAAATATAGCAATAACTGGTGCCACAGGGCTACTTGGATCTCACTTATCAAACCATTACCTATCATTAGGTTATAACGTATTTGTACTGCTAAAGGATGAGCATAGTCGCACAGAATTGTCTAAAGATGTAAACAAAGTGTATGGAAGTATTAATAATAAAGCAGATGTTGATTTCTTTATAGAAAAATCAAGACCAGATTATTTTATTCACCTTGCAGCACAGACACAGGCCTATGATTCAATCAAATATCCATACAATACATTTTATACAAACGCTGTTGGAACTCTAAATGTTCTTGAGTCATTGAGAGAATACAAAGATTGCAGGTCAATCATTGTTGCCTCTAGCGATAAAGCCTATGGTGAATTGACCAATGATGAATACTTTGAAGATCATATTCTTAATGGCATATATCCTTATGATGCATCTAAGTCTATTACGGACATTATGTGTAACTCTTATAGAAATACTTATAGCATGCCTATTGTTACTACCCGTGCCTGCAACATATATGGAACTGGTGATAACAATACACAAAGATTGATTCCTGGAATCGTAAAAGCATACAAAGAAAATGCATTATTTACAATAAGGAATGATGGAAGAGATATTAGAGAATACATTAATGTTAAAGATGTTGTTTCTGCATACGACAGCATACTTACATATGGAGAAGAAACAAACAATATTCCATCATTTAACATATCATCTGGAGAAAGATATTCCACGCTTGAAGTATTTAATATTGTTAAGTCTGTTATTGGTGAAGAAATTAAGCATGAGGTAATTAAGAGTGATGGATTTGAGATTAAAAAACAGTTTATGAATTCGTCCTTGCTGCAAGAAAAAACTAACTGGAAGCCAATTCATACTATGAAAGATAGCATGAGAGAAATTGTTGACTTTTATATGGATAGTAAGTGAATATAAACTTTGGATGTGGAAGCATTCAGCCTTCTGATTGGACCAATATAGATCTTGATCCAGAGTTTAAAACTGAATATAAGGATTTAAGTTTAATCCCTGACAACTCTTGCGATACTCTTGTTTGTCATGCAATAATTTGTTGTGTTAAGTATCATGATATTGAAAAGGTTTTGTCAGAATTTTATAGAGTTTTAAGGCCAACTGGAGTTGTTAGAATTAGTCTTCCAGACATTGTGTCTGGGTTTGATGCATATAAAAATAACAACATTAACTTTTTCCCTAATTCAGAAGATGACTTAGATAAAAGATTTTCTGCATGGCTAACTTGGTATTCACAATCGGTATCATTGTTAACAAGTAAAGCATTACAATATAAACTGCAGGCTGTTGGTTTTAATGAACTTGCTGAAACACAATTTAAACAAACAAAATATTCAAATGAAAAAATATATGAACTTGACACAAGAGAACATGAATTTTATTTTGTGGAGGCAATGAAATGATAGAGATGATTAAAACAATTTTAAATGGAGAGTTTGAAATTGTGCTTCCAAAACATCGTGCAAATAGACCAGAGTGGCACAGTGAAGCAGGTTGGGAAAAGTTAAGACTTAAATCAATGAATGAACATATTGGTAAAAAAGATATTGTTTATTATGTTGGTGCAGAAGAAGGAGAGTTTCCAGCATTATGCCAAATGTGGGGAGCAGAAGTTGTACTCTTTGAACCAAATCCAAAGGTTTGGTCTCATCTTCCAGAAACTTGGTCTGCTAATAAATTAAAATTGCCAATGGTTTGTATTCCTGGATTTGCTTCTGATAAAACAAATGATCTTGCACGTGTTTATTATAATGAATGGCCCCCAGAGGCTAATAATGAAATTGAAGCAGCACATGGATTTAAAGAGTTATATATTGAAGGAGATAATTATGGTCAAACAACTATAGATCATTGCGTTTATAATTTGTTGATCAAACCGCCTACTGCCATTTGCTTAGACGTAGAGGGTAGCGAATGGAGGGTGCTAGAAGGGGCTGAAAGGGCTATTAGACAGTATAAACCTAAGATTTGGTTATCTGGACACCCTGAGTTTATGCTACAACAATGGGATGAATCTTTATATAATCTTAGACAATGGATAAAAGGGTTTGGCTATAAAGAAACTCTTTTAGATTATCAACACGAGGTACATTTATTTTATGAATAATTTAATATTTTGTGCACATACAGATGATGCAATTTTTTCATTAGGCGATTATATTATTGATAGCAATTATAGTTTTACAGTTGCAACTGCATTTGCTGGCATACCAACAGATTCTGCTGGATATAAAAAACACACGATATTAAGACAAGAACATGAAGAGGCCTGTTCTATGATAAATGCTAAAGTTATCAATGGAGATCTATTAGATGATGTTTATGGTAAACAAAATGAAGATGATTTAATAAATTGGATAAAAAGTATAATTGTAGATTTTGATAATATATATATTCCACTAGGAATTCATCATCCAGACCACGTATTTTTATCAGATACCTTGTTTAATTTAATGAAGCATTTTGATAAAAAATATTTTGTATATGCTGAGTTGCCATACAAATTGTCATATCAAGATTTGTATGAAACAAGATTAAAAATCTTTACATCACTTTGTGGTTTAAAAAAAATCAACACTAACTTTACAAAAAATAAAACTAATGCAATAAAAAAATATGATTCACAAATAAAATACGCAAACAATCCATATATTGTAGATGAAAAATTATTTGCACAACTTATTGTAGAAGAAGAACTATGGGAAGTTTTAATATCAGATCATGCTAAAGTTTTTTGGGACAATGCTGCAAAAGATTTAGATGTAAGATATAAATATATTGCAGATGAGTGGGCACCTACTGAAACATTTTTAAATCTTATAGAAAATAATAATGACTCTTGGAATAATGTTTTAGAGATTGGATGTGGAATAGGAAGGCTGCTCGTTCCTCTTGCAGAGAAATATAATGAATGCAACTTTTACGGAATAGACATATCTGATGAAATGATTAAACTTGCACCTAAGAAAGATAATATAAAGTATCAAGAACTTGCAGACAACTTTGATCTTGTGTACTCAATGCTAGTCTTTCAACATATTGATCACCAAGAAAAAATTAAATATATAAAACTTGCTTATGAAAAATTAAAAGTTGGTGGTATTTTATTCTTTCAATTTGTTGTTGGGGAAGAAAATTCTGCATACTCTTATCAAACATCAAGGTTTGAAATTGACAGAATATTAAGCGATGTAGGATTTAAAAACTTAATCTTTACAGATCATATGCATCCTGAATGGATGTTTGTTAAGGCTACAAAATGATTAGCGCATACCTTTATTCAGTTAAAGAAGAAGACTGTGCTGCTGATAAGTGGGACTATGGTTTATTAAAAGAATTTTTTGATAAGAACAAAATTGTTCCAGAAAGAGTAACAGCCTTAATTAATAAAGATAGGGCGTTTGTTGTTGTGCCTGGACCACAAAATATAGGTCATGAGGAACTAATATCAGATGAGTTAAATAAAATAGGCAGAGTAGTCTTGTTTATTACTGGTGATGAAAGTGGATCTTTTGATGTAGATAAGATTAAACATAGTAATATTGAGATATGGATTGCATGCCCTCACAATAAACATAAAAAATATAATAGGTTGGCCCTTGGTGTTCCACAGCACCTAAGTAAAAATTTACCAGAGTATCAAGATAAATCTTATGATGCATTTTTTGCGGGACAAATAACTCATGTAAGAAGAAAAGAGTTAGCAGAGGTCATGCCATCAATACCAAACTCTGTTTATGAACCAACTACTGGGTTTGCACAAGGCTTAATTCCTAAAGTGTATTATGACAAAATGCTCATTAGTAAAATTATTCCGTGTCCAAGTGGTGCAGAGGTAATAGATTCTTTTAGATTTTATGAGGCTATAGAAATGCTTTGTTTGCCAGTAGGAGATAAGTTAGACTCAAAAATGCAAGAAACAAATTTCTTT
>Ga0209297_1001495_pt1 | contig 13578 bp, 9 predicted proteins | sample S_130805_MF_Meta_FD_187322 | JGI IMG/M metagenome (GOLD analysis project Ga0209297, IMG submission 187322) | Freshwater microbial communities from Lake Simoncouche, Canada to study carbon cycling - S_130805_MF_MetaG (SPAdes) (version 2) | ecosystem: Environmental > Aquatic > Freshwater > Lake ... | reverse complement strand
GAACTGGGGTTTCCCTACCTACAATTGGGAACAGATGGCTGCAACAGATTATAATTGGTGGAAATTAAGATTTGAGCAAATGCGTTTTTATTTTGACGCGTTTAGAATAGATCATATTTTAGGATTTTTTAGAATTTGGAGCATTCCTATGCATGCAGTTGATGGTATCATGGGACATTTTGTGCCGGCAATTCCTATTAGCATACACGAATTTAATAGTAAAGGAATTTCATTTGATGCCTATCGTTTTACCAAGCCATTTATCAATGAAACAAATATGTTTCAAATTTTTGGCTATGACAATGAATATGTGAAGTCTCATTTTATGCAATCCATTGGAGAGGGTCTCTATGAATTTCTACCTTCCTTTCAAACACAGATCGCTGTAGTAAATCATTTTAATGGATTGCCTGATGAAGAATGGCAACATAAAATAAAAAATGGTTTATTAGGTTTATTAACCAACGTTATTCTTTTCGAAGATGACCAACCACAACAATATCATTTTAGATATAATATAGAAGGCACTTCGTCTTTTCAACAATTAGCCGAAAAGACGAAGCAAGTATTGAGAAATTTATATATTGATTATTTCTTTGTAAAACAAGATGCTGTTTGGAAAAAAGAAGCATTACAAAAATTGCCTAAATTGAAAAGAGCCACGAATATGCTAATATGTGGCGAGGATTTAGGAATGGTTCCAGCTTGTTTACCAGAAGTAATGAAACAGTTTGGTATATTAAGCTTGGAAGTACAAAGAATGCCTAAAGCATCTAATACAACATTCTTTCACCCTAAAGACGCTCCCTATTTAAGTGTAGTAACACCTTCATCGCATGACACGAGTACTATTAGAGGGTGGTGGGAAGAAGATGTTTCAAAAAATCAACAATTTTATCATCAAGAAATGGAACAGACAGGGGAGGCGCCAAAGTTTTGCGAACCATGGATTAATAAAGCCATTTTAATGCAACATTTGTGTTCGCCTGCTATGTGGTCTATCTTTCAACTACAAGATTTTTTAGGTGTTGATGCAAAGTTAAGAAGGGAAAATCCACAGGAAGAAAGAATCAACGAGCCAGCTAATCCAAAACACTATTGGCGCTATAGAATGCATATCAATTTAGAGACTTTACTAGCAGAAAAAAACTTTAATAAAGAATGGGCCATTGCTATTAAAGAAAGTGGCCGCTAAATAAGGCTATTTTGTACCTTAGCCAAAAAATAGACTAGTGCAATTAGATTTCTGGGAACAACAATTACCATTTGAATATCCTTTTACCATCTCTAATGGTAGAACTAAGACCCATCAACAAACTTTGATGATTCGTTTGTCTTTGGGCAATTGGGCCGGTTATGGAGAAGCCCCTGCCATTGTTTATTATAATGTAACAGTTGCTGGCATGATGGAGCAATTAGAAAAGCAAAGAAAACTCATTGAAAAATTTGCCCTTATTGATCCTGAACGTTTTTGGCATTTTTTACATCATTTATTTCCAAATGATCCTTTCTTAGTAAGTGCTTTAGATATGGCAGGCTGGGATTTATTTGGACAAATGAAAAAGCAACCTTTGCATGAAATGTGGAATACCAATTGGGATCAGCATACAAGCACACCTATTTGTGATTATACTTTAGGTATCGATTCCATTGAAAAGATGGTGGAGAAAATGAATGCCCACCCTTGGCCTATTTATAAAGTGAAAGTGGGAACCGATTATGATATTGAGATGATTACTGCTTTACGACAACATACCGATAAACCATTGCGCGTAGATGCCAATGCAGGTTGGACTACCGAAGAAGCTTTGCAAAAAATACCAGTATTGGCGAGCTTAGGAGTTGAATTAGTAGAACAGCCTTTAGCCAAAGATAATTGGGAAGGAATGGAGCAACTAAAAGCACAAGCTGCTTTGCCATTGTTCGCAGATGAATCTTGTGTGTTTGAAAAAGATGTTGCTACCTGTGCGACTTATTTTCATGGTATTAATATAAAGTTAACAAAGTGTAGTGGGTTAACACCTGCTTTAAGAATGATAAAGGAAGCAAAGACTTTGGGATTAAAAGTTATGATGGGCAGTATGAATGAAAGTGTGATTGGATCAGCGGCTATTGCACAATTTTTACCTCAATTAGATTATGTAGATATGGATGGCCCTTTATTAATGACCGAACTAAATGGGGTAGGACTACAATATAGTTTTGAAAATAATAATGGTAAGATTGAACCACTTCGACATCCAGGATTAGGTGTGCAATATAGAACGCCTTTTAAGAAATAAATCCAAAATTAATATTCCGAAATTTTTTATATGACTCCAGAACGTACCGAAAAATTATTAAAAGTATTAAGCAAGCGTCAATCAAATTTGACAGTCGTATTAGAGAATGTACAAGATCCTCATAATGTATCTGCAGTAATGCGAACATGTGATGCTGTTGGTATTCAAGATGTGTATGTGCTTACTACTAAAATACCCAGACATAAAAAATGGGGGTATAGAAGTAGTAGTAGTGCTTTAAAATGGTTGACCATTCATGAGTTTGATACTTTAGAAGATTGTGTTGCAGCGCTAAGAAAAAATTTCAGTAAAATTTTAACCACTCATTTGTCAAGTGATGCAGTGAGTTTGCATGATATTAATTTTACCGAATCGGTGGCTTTAGTTTTTGGCAATGAGCATGCCGGTGTAACAGAAGAATTTAGAAATTTAGCAGATGGTAATTTTATCATACCTCAAATGGGTATTATTCAAAGCTTAAATATTTCAGTGGCATGTGCAGTAAGTATCTATGAAGCCATGAGACAAAAAATGAAAGCGGGGCATTATGATAATGCATCCCTACCAGCAGCACAAATGAATACTTTATTAACGCAATGGGGTTTTGAAGAAGAAACACCCGAAGTATATAATAATTTTAAACTAAAGAGAAGCTAGCAGCGCGAACCTTTTTTTCAATTTACATTTGTTCAGGAACAGCAATACCTAATACACTCATTGCTTTTTGCAAGGTAGCAGCAGTTAAAATACCCAATTGAATACGTACTTGTTTTTTAGCATCAGTTTCTGCATTCGCAATAGAGTGTTCGGCGTAAAAAGTATTAAACAACTTAGCTAAGTTAAAAGTATATATTGCCACTTTGGAGGGATCTAAATTGTCGGCAGCCTCATTAATAATCGCAGGGAAGGAGGATAGTTCAATAGCTAATTGCTTTTCTAAAGGCAATAGCTCATTTAGCGTAAGTGAAATATCGGTGCCCGTTTTTCTCAAAATACTTTTAATACGTGCGTGAGTGTATTGAATGAATGGGCCGGTGAAGCCATGAAAGTCAATACTTTCTTCTGGGTTGAATATCATTTTCTTTTTAGGATCCACTCTTAAAAGGAAAAATTTAAGTGCCCCTAATCCGATGGTATTATACAATTCGGTGAGTTGATCTGCAGTAAAATCTGAAACTTTTCCTAAAGCTTCTGTTTTTTCTTTGGAGATATTAATCATCGCGTCTACTAAATCATCTGCATCCACTACGGTACCTTCTCTGCTTTTCATTTTACCTGTAGGAAGTTCTACCATACCATAGCTTAAATGATAAATACCATCTGCTGCAGGTAATTGCAGTTTTTGACAAATTAATTTAAGTACTTTAAAATGATAATTTTGTTCATCACCCACTACGTAGATACTGGCATCATTATTAAATTCTTTTTGTTTTAATTGTGCTAATCCAATGTCTTGTGTCATATAGACCGAAGTGCCATCTTTACGACGAACAATTTTTTCATCTAACCCATCAGCAGTTAAATCAATCCATACAGAACTATCTTCTTTTTGATAAAATACTTTTTTAGTCAGTCCTTCTTCTACTAATTCTTTACCTAATAAATAGGTATTGCTTTCATAGTAGGTTTTGAAAAAGTCGGATCCAATTTTTTTATAGGTCACTTCAAATCCTTCGTATACCCATGTATTCATTCTTTTCCATAAAGCTAAAGTGTCTGCGTCACCCTGTTCCCATTTCAAAAGCATTTCCTGTGCACCTTTCAAAATAGAGGCTTCTTTTTCGGCAGTTTCTTGTAACATACCACCCGCTACTAAATTGGCCACCTCCGCTTTATAGGCGTCATTGTATTTAACGTAATAATCCCCTACAAAATGGTCACCTTTTTTATTCGTTGATTCCGGAGTAGCGCCATTGGCAAATAATTGCCAAGCAATCATACTTTTACAAATGTGAATACCGCGATCGTTTACAATACATGTTTTTACTACTTCATGTCCTTGTAATTTTAAAATTTCAGCAATACTCCATCCTAAAAAATTATTTCTTAAATGACCTAAGTGTAAAGGCTTATTCGTATTAGGGGAGGAGTACTCCACCATAATTTTTTGCTTGCTAGTTGTTGCGGGGACTAAATTTTTGGGATCTGCGTTTTTTATATACTCAAACCAATAATCATTACTGATGGTAAAGTTTAAAAATCCTTTTACAATATTAAAGCTGGTAATAATAGAAGGAAGGGCAGTTTGCATTGCAGTGCCTAATTCATTTCCTACTACCTCAGGATTTTTGCCTAACTGTTTTACAAATGCAAAAAGTACAATAGTATAGTCTCCTTCAAATTCAGGTTTTGTCGCATTTACTAATACTTGTTCAGGTTCAATAGATACCTGGTATAAGCTATGTAAGCTGGTTGAAGTAGTATGTTTTAAAAGTGATATTAAATTCATAAAATAGGCTTGCCTTTGGCAAAAGTAATTAATTAAGATTATCTTAGCGCATACATGTTGAAACTACACGACTTTATTAGCAAAGTAATTCTTGATATGATAGATTGGTTTTATCCAATTTTCAAGAAAATGATGCCCTTAAAAACTTTTAGATATGCTGCCTGTGGTGGTGCTAATACCGTGTTGGATATCACTTTGTTTTTTGTAGCCTATAACTATATTCTTCAAAAACAAATCTTTCAGGTAGGCTCTTTAACAATAAGCCCCCATATAGCTTCTTTTATCATTAGCTTCTGCATTACTTTCCCCATAGGGTTCTATCTAAGTAGGTATGTTGTATTCCAAGAAACAACCGTAACTAAGCGGAAACAATTAATGAAATACTTTATAGTGGTATTAGGCTGTATATTGCTTAATTATGGCTTTTTAAAGCTTTTTGTTGATAAACTAGGTTGGTATCCCACCATGGCTAAAATTGTTACTACGTTCTTTGTGGTCATCTTTAGCTACTCCAGTCAAAAGAACTTCACTTTTAAGAGTTCAACGGCTGGAAATACCGAATTGACTGAAAATTAAGGCTATTTTCTCTGCCTTTTCTTCCCCTTTTTAATTGTTTTATGTCATTTAAGGCCTTCAAAATGTGTCATTTACTGCCATATATGACAAATTTGCACCCTTAGGCTTGCTTACCTATTATGGCATAAAGATTGACTATAGTAGTGTAATTAAACATTGAAAATCAAGCATTATGGCAAAAATAATAGGAATTGACTTAGGTACTACAAATAGTTGTGTATCGGTTATGGAAGGTGGCGAGCCTGTAGTTATCGCAAATGATGAAGGGCGTAGAACCACCCCATCGGTAGTAGCGTTTTTAAAGAATGGCGAACGTAAAGTAGGAGATCCTGCAAAGCGTCAAGCTATTACGAACCCTGAAAACACAATATCTAGTGTAAAGCGTTTTATGGGTCGTCGTTTTAATGAGATTACCGAAGAGAAGTCTCATTGGAGTTATAAAATTGTACAAGGCGAAAACGATACAGTTCGTGTCGATATTGATGGCCGTATGTATACTCCACAAGAAATTTCTGCAATGGTTTTACAAAAAATGAAAAAAACAGCAGAAGATTATTTAGGAACTGAAGTAACTGATGCTGTAATTACTGTGCCTGCTTATTTTAATGACGCTCAACGTCAAGCCACTAAAGAAGCGGGTGAGATTGCAGGTTTAAATGTTCGTCGTATTGTAAACGAACCTACTGCTGCAGCATTGGCTTATGGATTAGATAAGAAAAATGTAGAACAAAAAATAGCCGTATTTGATTTAGGTGGTGGAACTTTTGATATTTCTATCTTGGATTTAGGAGATGGTGTATTTGAAGTAAAATCTACCAATGGAGATACGCATTTAGGGGGTGATGATTTTGATAAAGTGATCATGGATTTTTTAGCAGATGAATTTAAAAAACAAGAAGCTATCGATTTAAGAAAAGATCCAATGGCATTGCAACGTTTAAAAGAAGCTGCTGAAAAAGCAAAAGTAGAATTAAGTTCTTCTTCTGAAACTGAAATTAACTTGCCTTATATTACTGCAGTGGATGGTGTTCCAAAACACTTAGTGTTAAAATTAACAAGAGCGAAGTTTGAATCATTAGCAGATAATTTATTTGCACGTTGCTTAAAGCCATGTGAAATTGCATTAAAAGATGCAGGTTATTCTGTAAGTCAAATTGATGAAGTAATATTAGTAGGAGGTTCTTCAAGAATTCCTAAAGTACAAGAGATTGTTGAAAAGTTCTTTGGTAAAAAACCTAACCGTTCTGTTAACCCTGATGAGGTAGTAGCAATTGGTGCAGGTATTCAAGGTGCTGTATTAACAGGAGATGTAAAAGATGTATTGTTATTAGATGTTACTCCATTAAACTTAGGTATTGAAACAATGGGTGGTGTAATGACAACAATGATTTCTTCTAACACTACTATTCCAACTAAGAAAATGGAAGTGTATTCAACTGCAAGTGATAGTCAACCTGGTGTACAAATTCATGTATTACAAGGGGAGCGTCCAATGGCGAATCAAAATAAAAGTTTAGGTATGTTCAACTTGGATGGTATTCCACCAGCACCAAGAGGCGTTCCTCAAATTGAAGTGACTTTTGATATTGATGCGAATGGTATCTTGAATGTTAGTGCAAAAGACAAAGGAACTGGTAAAGAACAAAAAATTAGAATTGAAGCGGGTAGTGGTTTGACTAAGGAAGAAATTGAAAAAATGAAAGCCGAAGCAAAAGCCAACGAAGCAGGTGACAAAATAGAAAAAGAAAGAGTAGAAAAATTAAACGAAGCGGACAGTTTGATTTTCCAAACGGAAAAACAATTGAAAGAATTTGGTGATAAAATTTCTGCTGATAAAAAAGCACCTATCGAAACAGCCTTGGCTAATTTAAAAGAAGCACATCAATCACAAGACGTTGTAAAAGTAGGCACTGCTTTAGAAGCAATGAACACTGCTTGGACAGCTGCAAGTGAAGAAATTTACAAAGCACAAGCTGCCGGCCCAGAAGCACAAGGTGGTGAACAAGCAGGTGGACAACCCAATGGTGGTGCAAACAACGATACTGTTGAAGATGCACAGTTTGAAGAAGTAAAATAAATTTTGCAGTCCCTTTTTGGGTGCTGTAAAATAGTATTATAATGTTAAGCCCTTTCAGTTAATCCTGAGAGGGCTTATTTATTTAAATTAGTTTGTTGTACCTTCGCGCATCATAAATAAGATATGAAGCGAATAGAAAGACATAGAGCCATTTTAGGAGTAGACGAAAAAGCTACTTTGAGCGACTTAAAAAAAGTATATCGTAAGATCATGATGGAATGGCATCCTGATAAATTTCAGGAGAGTGATGATGCAAAAAAAATGGCCGAAGAGAAATCTGCTAAACTAATTTCCTCCTATCATTTTTTGGTAAGTATACATGCTGAAACAAGAGAAGCTACCTTAACAGAATATACTGCAACCACTACAGAGGCAAGCATTGATGATTTCGAATTTAAGTCTGAGATATTAAGAGTTGTTTTCTCTGATGGAAATGAATATGAATATTATGGTGTGCCCAAGGCCATTTATGTTAAGCTAGTGAATGCAGATACCCCAGATCGTTTTGCAAGACGACATATCTATGAGAACTACTTATACAGAAGTACTAGTAAGATTGTTGGAGGGAATGAGTAATTGTGTATAATTTGCTCAACAAAAAGAGTAATTTTTTCCGTTTTTTGTAACTAATAAATAGGTATTTGTAGTATTTTTAATACTCAATATTTATTTAATTTATTACTATGGAACACAATACAGATGGAGCTGCAAAATGCCCGTTTACAGGAGCTTCTACCGCCTCCAAAATGACAAGTGCAGGAACAAGAAATACCGATTGGTGGCCAAATCAATTAAAATTGAATATTCTACGCCAACATTCTTCCCTAACAAATCCAATGGGGGAATCCTTTAATTATGTAGAAGCTTTCAAAACTTTAGATTTAAAAGCTGTTAAAAAAGATATTGTCGATCTAATGACCACTTCTCAAGATTGGTGGCCGGCAGATTATGGACATTATGGGCCTTTCTTTATTCGTATGGCTTGGCATAGTGCTGGAACATATCGTACAACAGATGGTCGTGGTGGAGGTGGAGCAGGAATGCAACGTTTTGCACCTTTAAATAGCTGGCCTGATAATACCAATTTAGATAAAGCGCGTTTATTATTATGGCCTATTAAAAAGAAATATGGTCAAAAATTGTCTTGGGCCGACTTAATGATATTAGCAGGTAACTGTGCATTAGAATCAATGGGCTTTACAACTTTTGGTTTTGCAGGTGGTCGTGCCGATGTTTGGGAGCCACAAGAAGATGTGTATTGGGGAGCAGAGCGTGAGTGGTTAGGAGATAAAAGATATAGTGGTGATCGTGATTTAGAAAATCCATTGGCCGCTGTTCAAATGGGACTTATTTATGTGAACCCAGAAGGACCTAATGGCAATCCTGATCCTATTGCATCTGCAAGAGACATTCGTGAAACATTTGCACGTATGGCTATGAATGACGAAGAAACAGTTGCCTTAATTGCGGGTGGACATACATTTGGAAAAACACATGGTGCGGCAGATCCAGGAAAATATGTAGGCAAAGAACCTGCAGGAGCAAGTATTGAAGAACAAGGCTTAGGATGGAAAAATACTTTACATTCAGGCAATGGTGTGAATACAATTACTTCAGGTTTAGAAGGTGCATGGACTACAACACCTACTAAATGGAGTAATAATTATTTTGAAAACTTATTTGGATTTGAATGGGAATTATCTAAAAGTCCAGCTGGGGCACATCAATGGAAGCCAAAAGCAGGAGCAGGTGCAGGAACAGTTCCTGACGCACATGATCCTTCCTTGAAACATGCGCCTACGATGTTAACTACGGATATTGCATTAAGAGTAGATCCTGCTTATGGACCTATCTCAAAAAGATTTTATGAAAATCCAGATCAATTCGCAGATGCATTTGCAAGAGCATGGTTTAAATTAACACATCGTGATATGGGGCCTCGCTCTCGTTATATTGGAACTGAAGTGCCAGCAGAAGTGTTGATTTGGCAGGATCCTATTCCTGCTGTTACACATAAATTAATAGATGCATCAGCTATTGCTGCATTGAAAACAAAAATATTGTCTTCAGGACTTTCAGTAAGTGCATTGGTTTCAACAGCATGGGCTTCTGCATCTACTTTCCGTGGTTCTGATAAGCGCGGTGGTGCAAATGGAGCACGTATTCGTTTAGCTCCTCAAAAGTTTTGGGCAGCGAATAATCCAGCGCAATTATCTAAAGTTTTAGATGCACTAGAAGGTATTCAAAAAGAATTCAATGCAGCTAATAAAGAAAAACAAGTTTCCCTTGCCGATTTAATAGTTTTAGGAGGAGGTGCCGCTATTGAAAAAGCCGCAAAGGACGGAGGACAAGAAGTTGAAGTTCCATTTACAGCGGGTAGAACAGATGCATCACAAGAAGAAACAGATGTTGAATCATTTGCAGTATTAGAACCCATTGCTGATGGATTCCGTAATTATATTAAACCACGTACTTTAATTTCTCCAGAAGAAATGATTATTGATAAAGCACAATTGTTAACACTTACTGCTCCAGAAATGACAGTACTAGTAGGAGGCTTGCGTGTTTTAGATACAAATTTCGATAATTCAAAGCATGGTGTATTTACAAATAAGCCTGGTGTTTTGAACAATGATTTTTTTGCACACTTAATTGATTTTACCACAACTTGGAAAGCAGCTGATGCACATCAATATACATTTGAAGGTAGTGATCGCGCTTCTGGAAAAGCAAAGTGGACAGGTACTAGAGTTGATTTAATTTTTGGATCAAATTCTGAGTTACGTGCACTTGCCGAAGTATATGCTTGTGAAGATGCCAAAGGAAAATTTGTAAATGATTTTGTTGCAGCTTGGACTAAAGTCATGAACTTAGATCGATTTGATTTAGCTTAAATTTTTTACAATACAAATAAAAGCCTTCCTAGTTGGGAAGGCTTTTTAAATATAGATAAGAACATGAAAAACAATATCAAGATTTTAGTAATTAGTTTATTTATTTCTGGCAGTTTATTTGCACAAAGTGGGCAAGCGCTTATTAAACAATCAATTCATGAACAGCAATCTAATTTAGTAGATGAGTTTAGATCGTTTTTATCTATTCCCAATGTTGCTGTCAATCCAAAAGGCTTGCAGGAAAACGCAAATTGGATTAGGGATTATATGAAATCAAAAGGTATTGAAGAAGTAAGTTTACTCAATTTGTCTAATAGTCAAATGCCTCCAGTGGTTTATGGTGAAGTAAAAGTGCCAGGTGCAACTGAAACAATTATTTTTTATGCGCACTACGATGGCCAACCGGTCGATACCAGCAAATGGTTTCAAGGTTTGCATCCATTTAAACCGACACTTTACAGTGGTAGCTATGAAAATGGGGCCACAGCTTTACCTTGGTTAACTAAAGGAAATAATTATGATCTAAATGCTAGAATTTATGCAAGAGGGGCCTCTGATGATAAAGCAGGAGTGATGGCTATTATTAATGCATATGCACAATTAAAAGCTTTACAAATTAAACCTACTGTCAATATTAAGTTTTTCTTCGAAGGAGAAGAAGAAGCAGGTTCTCCAAATTTAGAATCGCTTTTAGAATTGTATAAAAATAAATTAGCAGCCAATATGTGGGTGATTTGTGATGGCCCCGTGCATCAGTCAGGCAAAAAACAACTGGTAATGGGTGTGAGAGGTGATACGCATTTAGAATTGACTGTTTTTGGGCCAAAGCGTCCATTGCATTCAGGACATTATGGTAATTGGGTATTGAATCCTGCGATGGAACTAGTAAGATTATTAGCCAGTATGAAAAATGAAAAAGGAGAAGTTACCATCAAAGGTTTTTATGATGATGTGACTCCTTTAACCAATGCCGAAAAACAAGCGCTTGCTAATATTCCTAGTGTAGAGGAGTCTTTAAAAAAAGAATTAGGTATAAATGCCACCGAAAGACAAGGTGCTTTGAATGATGCTTTACAACTGCCTTCTTTAAACATTAATGGTATTCAAAGTGCTGGTGTAGGTAAATTATCTGCCAACGTCATTCCAACTAAAGCTATTGCATCTGTAGACATGAGATTGGTAAAAGGAAATGATTGGGAAAAACAACAACAAAAAGTAATTGACCATATTAGAGCACAAGGTTTTTTTGTAACTGATAAAGAACCTACAGAAGAAGAAAGGAGATTGAATGCCAAAATTTGTATGGTAGTGCAAGACAAGAAAAGTTACAATGCTCAAAAAACATCTTTAGACAATCCTTATGTAAGACGCCTATCTAAAGCTATTTCACTTACTAATAATGAATTGCCGGTAATTCTTCCTACACTAGGAGGTAGTTTACCCTTATTTGTTTTTGAAAAAGTATTACATACATCACCTGTGACTGTGCCTATCGCCAATCATGATAATAATCAACATGCCGAAAATGAGAATATTAAGTTGAAGAACTTTTTTGAGGGGATATCCGTTTTTGCTTCCATAATGACCATGGAGAAATAATTAATCTGAGAATCTTTCAGTATATTGAAGGTAGAAAATATAAATTTCTATTATCAAATTGTAGCTTTTATGAAGACATTTTTTAAAAACAAATTCATTCGTGTTAGTGTTTTAGCACTCGTAATTATATCGTCATTTGCTTTTACCATTCCTGGTTTGGTAGATTGGGCAATGGTAGCGCGTATTCGTGAAGAAGGTTTGCAGCGTTCTAAAGTCATGGAATATGAATCCTATATTGTAGATGTATTGGGCGCTAGACTTACTTTGTCTCGTGATATGCAACGTGCACAGGTTTGGGCTTTGGATGAAATGAAAAAAATGGGATTAAGTCAAGTAAATAGTGAAGCTTATATGGATTATGGTGTTACTTGGGATAATGAATATGTATCTGCGCATATGATTGAACCTGATTACATGCCACTTAATGCTTATCCCATTGCCTATACTGCAGGTACACCAGGTAAACTAAATGGGAAGGCAGTATTAATTTCAAATTTAGCTGTAATAGATCTACAAACACTTACTAATGGAGTACATCGTTATAATAATGATGAACTTATTGCACTTGAACAATCGGCAATTACACCCATAAAACCCAAGCCAGCAAGAGTTATTATTAACCCTACAATTATTACTGCTGTAGAACGGTTGGCATTTTTAAAATCAGAAAATGTTGCAGTGGTATTACAAACTGATGGCAATCGATTAGGTATTGTGCCTGGTTATTCTCGTCCTGGTGTGAGAGATGATGGTTGGAGTGCAGCCGGTATGCTTAATGCATCGCCAATATTAGCAGTGACACCTGAGCATTATAATAGAATGTATCGTATTTTAAAACGTGGCATTTCTGTTAAGATTGAAGTGGAGATTAAAAATAAAATTGGAGACAAAGTAGAACAAGCCATGAATCTTGTGGGTGAAATTCCTGGTACCGATCCAAAAGCAGGTGTCGTAATGGTAGGTGCACATTTTGATACTTGGCATGGAAGTTCTAATGCAAGTGATAATTCATCAGGAACTGCAGTAGCATTAGAAGCTATGCGTATACTTAAAACATTAGGGGTAAAACCTATGCGTACTATTCGTATTGCATTATGGTCAGGAGAAGAGCAAGGACTTTATGGTTCTCGTGCTTATGTTCAAAAACATTTTGGTGATCCTCGTAATCCTGCCATAGGTATAAAACCTGAGTATGAATTTTTATCTGCCTATTTTAATCAAGATTATGGTGCTGGTCAATATCGTGGCATATACTTACAAGGCAATGAGGCTGCACGTTCTATGCTTACTGCATGGATGGAACCTTTCCGTGATTTAGGGATGACTATGGTTTCTAATCAAAGTTTAGGAAGTACAGACCATGTATCTTTTGATGAAGTGGGTCTTCCAGGTTTTCAGTATTTACAAGACAGAACGCCAGGTACTGCAGGTCATACCAATCTTGATTATCTTGAAGGAATTCAACCAGAAGATTTAATGAAAAATGCAACGATAATGGCTTCTTATATTTATCATGCTGGGATGGCAACAGAAAGAATTCCGAGAAAAGCGATGCCGAACTTAAAATAATTTTAATCTTACCCAATTCATTAAGGATTGCCGGCTCCATTTCATTACGCCGTCTTCCTAAATGTTGGTCTTACCCAAATTCATTTAGGATTGCCGGCTCCATTTCATTACACCGTCTTCCTAAATGTTGGT
>Ga0209297_1001494_pt1 | contig 13590 bp, 16 predicted proteins | sample S_130805_MF_Meta_FD_187322 | JGI IMG/M metagenome (GOLD analysis project Ga0209297, IMG submission 187322) | Freshwater microbial communities from Lake Simoncouche, Canada to study carbon cycling - S_130805_MF_MetaG (SPAdes) (version 2) | ecosystem: Environmental > Aquatic > Freshwater > Lake ... | reverse complement strand
GCAATGTCCACTCACATACACTACACCACATAATCAAACCAACAATTGTTAATAATAATATCATAACCTATAAATAGAAAACCCCACACCATTTAGTGTGGGGGTACATTTAATATATTCCAATTAGTTTTCTGTTGAAAATCTACCTGGGTAAATGGAGAATGTATGACCAGTAAGAGGACATACACTTATTGGATCCTTTGAAGCTTTAATTACATCATCGAGATTACTAAAGATTTTTTTCGATACAAAATTATCATTTTCGTCGTGCAATTGTACACGTATTTTATTTGGGTCATCAATAATAAAAGATACGTTATATCCATTTTTTAAATAACCAACCATATTTTCACCAAATTTAGATGTTGTGACTTTTGTATAATTAGGATTAGCTTTTATTTCAGCTGCTAGTTTATCAATCATATCACCAACTATACTTTGTCGGTTAGGTTGATTTTCGTTGAGTACTTGCTTTATTAGCTTTTTAAGATCTTGTTTGGTCATAATAATGAATAGTTCTTTGAAATAAATATAATTAACTCAATCCAAACCACTACCAATATTTGTTTGTGAATATGAAATTAAATCACCTTCATTGTCAACTATATAATAATCAGAATATTTACTTGGGTTAGTTGGCAATTGTTTCATTTGAATATTTGGAAATGCTTTTTGAAAATCAGCAGCTGATACAACCCACTTTTTTGTACCATTCTTCATCTTGGGCTTAGCATTTGTTGATATCCAATTGTTTGGAGTCTCCATCGGACCAAATACATATCCTTGTACTTCATTTATCTTACCTTCATCAACCACACCGTGCTTCTTAGCAATAGCTAGTGCTTGTTGCAAATATTTGTCTGCCATATCCAAATGATGTTGTTTCTTGATATCTTTGGTTATCTTGCTCTTTGCCAAATGATCCTTTTCCATCTTTCTCAAATCAACATACTTCATTCTATCTTTTGCATCTTTAATACCATCTTCATAACCACCAGCTTCATTGACATCACTCTTGGTAGGTTTAAATCCCAATTTTTGTAATTCTTTGGTACTAGCTTCTTCACCCAAAAATTCACTTACTCTATCACTAACCACAATCTTTTCTCTTACCAACTCTTTTAATTGTGCTGCGGTCAACTTTTTCAATATCTTTTTAATTGATTCTTCACTAGTTGTACCACCTGTAGTATTCAATGATGCAATCAAATCTTTAAATTTTGTTGGAGTCTTATAATGCTTATCAGATGATAGTTCACTACCTCTAGCATCTCCTTTATATAATAATAATGTTGTACCCCCACCAACTGTAGAGATTTGTAATGTTGTAAGTGCGTTTTGTTCCACAAGCACTTCTTTAATCAATTGTTTAAGTTCACTTTTAGTCATATCTTTATAAATATATCATCAAACATCATAAAAATCACGATATCTAATCTTATCGTCATTAGTCTCAAAAATTTTACCATAAACTCCACCAATTGAAATTATCTGTTGTGCAATAGGCGCAAATGACTTATTAGAAAAAATAACATCAGACTCTTTCTCAATATCATCAAAATCTAATCCATAACTGCCAAACTTTAACCCACTCGTTATCATATCTCTTATAGTACCCAATGCAGCACCATCACCACTTAACCCCTTCTTATACAACAATATCTTCACAACCTTCATCAATACCCCAATCGTTATCGTATAATATATAGTAACTGCTATATGTTTCAATTCATCATCACTTTTGCTTTTAAACTTAGGTACCAATTTCAATATCTTAGACAACGCATTAATATACTTGTCAGCCAACCAATCAATCTTGTCAACCACCCAATCAATTGCCGGATATATTGTCGTAGTAAGAAAATTATCATTCGATAACTCTTCAGGATTTCTTTGCACATTTAAATGACCACGTTTAGGATTAGCAAATCGCATCGTACCCTTTTTATATCCCATCTTGGTACTCAACAATGACTTGGGTAATATCAACGTAATCAATATCTTTATTACATTCAAAAATGCAGCTCCAACAACAGGCAATGTTAATATAAACAATATCCAAGATACCACCTGTGCCATATCCGCCATACCCTCTTTTACATTTAACTTAGTTTTATCCTGGTTTATCATATACTCAATAAATATAAAATATAGTCTGTATTCTACTATATAAAAAACCCCGTCAATACTAAATATCAACGGGGATTCTATCTATAACTTTATTAACACTATTATTCAACTACAACTCTAATAAATCCAACACTATCAGTAGTAGATACATCCACACTCAATTCAGATCCAGTACCCACCACACCTGATTGTACAACCTTCCAATTGTTATTGTTACCACCATTGTTCAATACATAACTACGTCCACTTCCCTTCAAAAAGAAACCTTCACCAACTTTAACAACAGGAACAGATGGAGACCAAACACCATCAACAAACTCATTTGCACTAAATCCAGTGCCAGTCCATTGATATACAACATCTCCCTCAATAGCTACCAATCCACTCACATCACTTAAACCACCACCCAATGCCATCGGAATAGACATCAAATTAACTCCGTTTGCCAATGACTTGTTGTTGGTCTGACTAACTTCACCAATCAATGTAATAGTAGTTGCACTGGGTACATTGATAAAGAAACCTTCACCCACAGGCAATGTCATAGTTGGTAGATCCCAAGCACCATCAACATACGAATTAGCAGAATATTTGCCGTTAAACTTATAAATGGTAGTGCCATCTGGTACATTCAATACATTACCAATTGTATTATTACCATTATTCAACTGGTTACCAATCAAATTATATCCCTTGGTAAGATTCAATCGAACATAACCTACAATATTCTGACTCACAACCTGCCTATCATTAGTAGTCTGATCAGGTACCATACTGCTTTGAATACTATATATTCTGCCCAACTCAGACACAAAATTAATCTTCAAACCACTTGTACCATACACCAAACCCAATACTGGAGCTTTTGCTTGGGGTACATATTCAGCAAAAAATCCCTCGTCACTCAATGCTGTCCATCCCTGTGCCCAATTACGTGTACCAAACGCTCCTGTAAAATTCACATTGTCAAATCCAACAGGATATGTATGTGGTTCATTATAAGCAGGACTATCATTACGCAATGTAGGATCCAACTTGCCATCCGGATTACGACTAATACTAACTAACCTAGGATCAATCGTAGGATTGCTAGTAGCAGATACATAAGTACCACCATAATCTTCATTACTACCTGCCTTGTATCCCCAAAAAATATTGTTCTTCAATTCAGGCGTAGATACTCCATCATCATCAATACGAACTCGTACACCACCAAAATCAGTAAAGATACTATTATACCAACGTGACTTGTTCTCTACCCGAAACCTCAAAGCATCATTAGCAGATGTATTTGTACCTGCTCCAATCAATGTAGCATTAACAACTGTATAATTAGCCAATGGCAAAGCGCCTGGTACTCTCACATCAGGAGGCTGTGGTTGACCATTTTGTTCAGATCCACTATCCTTAGCTGTAGGTTCTTGAATACCAAACCAAAACTGATTCTGACCATTATACCCCATATCAGTATCAAATCCATCATCATCATTAAACGCCGATACCAAATACTTTGTATTTACACATCCACCAAAAAACTCAAATCCATCATCGGCAATGCAATATGCTTCCAAATACTCCATAGTTGTACCTCTGCCAACTGTACCCAATGACCATCCATTAATCTCCTTATCCGTTGTCAACTTCTTGCCACCATGTCGAACTGATACATAACGATATACACCCGAACTATCATTATCATCACTGCCACCAAATCTATGAATATAGTCAACCTGTCCAGTAACACCATTAGTTACACACAAATCAGGCAATCCTTCATAAATTTCATAATTCACATTATTAGTAGTCCACCCAGCATTGTTTAGTCTAGCATTACCAAACAATACCACTCCACCCCACAAACCTCTGCTTGGAAATGGTAAATCACCACTATCAGTCACATCATCCACCTCAGCAGTAAAGATAATCGGCTTACTAACAGTACCACTAGCATTTGCTTTACCTCCCCTACACACAAACAAACAGCCAAAGTCATTAGCCGCAGTTCCACTAGTGCCAGTTCCAGATGATCCCTTAACCACAGTACCAGCTTCAATATTTAATACTGCATTGCTCATCACATAAGTAAATCCAGTCAAAATATACGTATTAGTAGCTACCCAACTGTGATTTCCATACAAATATCCACTTACATAGTTGGTATCACCTCGTACATTTACGCCGGTCAACACACACATCATCAACGTTGCACACACAATCATCAACTTAACTTTTATATCATTTACCATTTTCATTATTATTATACTTTATTTTGTTTATTCACTCACAACATAATTTCATAAAACAACTTTTCCACTCGGAAAAACTACGAAACTATGTAACCAAATCTACCATAGATAGTAACAAAAGTACACTATAAAATGCCATCTATACCACTTGTAACCACTTCGTCACATTATCCACTATCAACCCGAAGATGTTTCTGAAGATCTTTTAGCCCGCTTTATTTGATGTTTTAACGTTAAAGTCAAAAAAGTGCTGGGTAAAACTGAAAATCATATATATCAATGTATAATATCCACACAAACTATAGGTTCACCTTCCAACGACGTTACATGCATTATAGCCAATGGCGATTTGCCACTCATCAAATCAACCTTTAGTGGTCCACTTCGTATTAACCTTTCCTGATAAAACATCACATAACTATACGATAAATACGATCTATGTATATTATCCACATACGTCTTACTTACGGCGCCAGTCATATAAAATGGAAATGTCCTATCCCACGGATCTGTATTATATGTGCCTAAATTCTTATAATCATCGTTAGTAAATAAACTCGGGGGAATTATATTTCTATAATAATAATTACGTATTTTATCCTCCAACTTACCACACTCAAATGTCACATCAAATGGTATCAGTTTGTTATTACCATATGGATGCAATCCAACATTGTTACCCAAATTATACCTAGGTATATACAATCCTCTTATAAGATCACCAAGACTCACATAATCTACCTTGGGTTGTATACTCAAATTCCAAGACTTGTTGGTTATACTGTACTTTGTATATAAATCAATAACATTCATAAAACAATATTTATTTTATCAGAATGTTCGGTATATAGACACATCTGCTTGAGTTAATGAATAACTTGTGCCAGCCAACGTTGTCATAGCGGTGTTTATTTGGTCAATGTGTGGCGCAATAAAAGATATTGTTCCCATTGAACTGCCTGGGACCGTACCACTATCGGTCAAATTCCAAGTGCCTACTACAACTATTTCTTGATTGAAAGGTATGAAAACAATGTTTCCTGAGTCACCACCAACAACCTGTTGACTATTGTTAAATCTTTTTCCAGCTATGGGCATAACAAGATGAGCGAACACGTTGCCAGGGCCCCAATAGCTGGCCTTATAGTTGAATATGTCTATATTGCCACACCAAGTTCTTTTTTGATATGGATTTGGTATTACATTGTTGTTGTCATCACCACCATCCATATAAAGTACAGGAAAATATGGCACGGGAAAATATGGCACTGGTTTTTTGATACTACTATCATCAGATACTTTTTGTATATAATTTAAAAAGGTTGATGGTATTACTTTGTGAAAACTCAATGATGAATCAACGGTTGTATTTAGATATCCAATACTAATATCAGTATATTCATTGTTAGATGAATAAATTGTAGCTACATTAACTGCACTATTAATTGTATAAGTAAACAACGTATTATTGTTATTAACAAAATAAACTGTTATAGGATAATTAGCATTGTTACCGCCTGTTCCCCATAAAGCTGAAACGTGATTAGCCATCAATACGTGTCTATTACTAATCAATGTTACTCCTTGACCACCAGTACCACCAGGTCCTGGCGATCCCACTGCACCGGCCGTCGCTAAAGAAACTCCAGTTGTATTGTAACGATTTTCCGCTAGAAAATAATCCGTGTGTCTAGTCCAATTAGTTCCACCGTTATATTGTGCCATTGAATTAATACTCATAGTGTCAAAATTAAAGTGTCAATTGTACTACCAATCGTTGTTAATAAAATAGGTTCAGCTGAACAAATTGTCGTTGTTACAACAGGAGGTAAGTTGGGAATTCCTGATACCAGTTCGTTACCATTTAATAATTTAAAATCAGTAGCATCCGATGGTAAACACGCTTTAATTAACAAAGGTGATCCGGGTGGCCAGCCAGGTGTAGGTGTTTGTGGATCAGGAGGACATCCACTAGTTGTACTATAAAAAACCGCAGTGTATGTATCAGAACCAGTACGTTTTGATTTATAACTATATATAACTTCCGCTCCACCATTTTGACATACTGTAATATTACGATTAATATAACCCCCAAATACATATGTACCATATGACACCACTGATATAGCTTTAACTGCCTGTGGTGGTTCTATAGAGCCCCACGGAATATTTTTGGTGGTAACCACAGCACTGCCTGGAATTGTTATAGTTTTATATTCAAATAAAATTAATTTGTTTTTTGGAGGAGTAGCCCTAGAAACACCCAATTTAAATTTATACTTTTGATATAGTAAATTATACCAAGATTTTTGTACGAGATTTTTATTTCCTCGTACTTCAAATAAAATTTCTTTAGCAGCTGTTACAATTAATGAGTTTTTATCAACATTAATAATGTTTGTTAAAAATAATTCAAAATTATCTTGATTTAATAATGATTTATAATCGATTACACTAGATCCTGCTGTTCCTGCTGTTCCTGCTGTTCCTGCTGTTGCCATTTGGTTATAAATATCAAAGGCGTGACGTTGTAAGTCTAAAAAATCCAACATTTCGACTCATTTGGTATGGTACTAGACCAATTGTATCTTGAATAGTAATAGGCAATCTAACTCTAAACAAATCATCCCAATTTAAATCAGGATCGTTCCAATTAATCCAATGATTAGCCCCCTGTGCTGGTACCCAGTTGCTTTTAACATCAATTTTATTGTTCACACTATAGTTTCTAACAGCTGTTGTATGCAAAAAGAATGCCTCTCCAACTTTTATTTCAGGTGCCGATGGATACCAAACACCATCAACATACTCAGTACCGCTATATCCTGTATCAGTCCACTTGTATATAACATCCCCATCGTTAGGAACAAATTGACCATCCTTTGATAAATTACCTCCTATCGCCAATGGTATAGACAATAAATTATATCCACTATTCAACGATTTAACATTAGTGTTACTCACTTCTCCTATCATCATAATAGTAGTTGCAACGGGTAAATAAATAAAAAACCCTTCACCAACAGACAATATCATGTCAGAATCTTCCCAAACACCATCAACATAATTATTACTAATATAAGTGCCATTAAACTTGTACACAATTGTTCCATTGGGTACGTTATTTAACACATCTGTAATTTTGTTTTTTCCCCGGTTAAATTGATTGCCTATTAAACTATAACCCACTTTAAGATTCAATTTAACATAACCAATCATATTTTGACTCAAAACAATCTTATCTGGTACAAAACCCCAATAAGAAAATCGTGGGTCAAAATAATATGGTGTTGTACTATACTCAAGAGTACACTCTTGCCTATAATAATTAGCAACATAATTCAACTCAATACCGTTTGCTATTTCTTTAACACCCAGAACTATATCATTTGTATTACGAATGTCTAGTCCAAATATATTCATATTAGATATATTTGCAACCAATAATGCTAAAATTAATGATTTTGTTGGATTTTTCATATGGGTCATTTTGAAATTTAGTTCTAACTACACTACAACTATATACGCTTTTTTCAAAAAGTCAACACCTTTTTTTAAATTCTAGGCCTACATTTACGTGCGGTCACTTAAAAAGATATATAAATCAATATTATTCATATATTAAACCACCACCACATCCAAACACGCCACACTAACTCCCTCTATAGATGTAGTAGTCAATATCATCAGCGGTATACCATTATTAATTATACTCGCCTTATACACATCCTTATACATACTACTCGTACTACTAACTACTCTATCTTTATATACTACCCAATGTCCATATCGTATCTTATTATCACTATTATTATAATAATCACTCACCAAATCATCCACAAAATACGGAAACTGCCTATTCCACGGATCCACATTATAACGATCCCATACATTATGATTCTTATTAAGATTAAATGATGCAGCAGAAAAATTCAAAAACAATTGTCCCCTCATTATCTTTCTCATATAAAAATCACTCACATCATTAAACTTAACTATCTCACTTTTTACCACATCACTAACACCACCATCACTCAAACATACACGCATCATCTCAGTACCCAAACTCACACCAAACAACTGCCTCAAATTAATATTCACAGCAAATGAACTATACAACAACCATTCATTATTAGTCACCGGATACTTACTATATACATCAATATTCTCCATATAACCTAATTATACCATATATTCACCAACTTGTCAACTAACCCTTTCAATATTTACGCGGGGTTGCTTAAAAAGATATACATAATAACATCATCATACTTTAACAACCAACTTGCTCTTTTTATCTCTTCTAACCATCTCCTTATGTAATATCGTGCTGTTATCACTTACTATTTCAAATAATTTAAAATATACACTAAACATATCAGATACTTTATATAACTCATCATCACTCATACTCTTAACCAATTCTTTACTTATCTTCTTGCTCAATAATTTCTTCAATTGATAATAATACAACTTGCCAATCTGTGAATGACTAGCACAATTCTTCACCTGGGTATTATAGTAAGTACTTATTATCTCTATATTGTCATGATCATACTCTTTGGTACTATCAATTCTGTCTATACTAGCAGAACTCCACGTTTTTTCACCATCTATACCAATATGACTCTTACACTCAGTTATATTGTTGTTGTTACTAAAATCAATTTTGGTATAATTTAATATTATACTGTTATCTATAGGACACACATCAGGTAATACCTCAACTTCACACCTACCATTCAATAATAAATCATAATCCTTAATTTTATCTCTACCTTTTAGTACACTATTAGTCATCTTATTCCACCAGTGTCTCTTGTTTCTTATTATATTGCCTAATTGTATCACAATACTACCACCATCCCATTCTAATACAATATCTTTGTTAGTATATGTCTTTCGACCAACCCCATTGGCTTGTGGTTTCGAATAATTACCGATGTTCATACCCGTTACCCTCAATTTATACCGATCAACAAAATATTTATATATATCATTCTTTAATATCTCTTTAGCAATATAAATCAATATATCATCGTTGTGAGTCACAAACATCTTGGTGCTATCATACACTTTCATCCAATCAATCTTCTCTATACCACCAACCCTATTTATCATACATTCATATAATCTATCATTATCAAATGATCCAGTTCGTCCATTCACCATCTTATCCACCCACTGAAATGATATGCCATACTTCTTAAATGTATACATAGTCACACTATCTATTAAACATCCATGACCCCGTTTATCTAAATATTGACCCTTAAAAAACTCACCACTTGTCATCATGTCTATAATGTCATCTATCATACTATCATACATCTTACTCATATTGATAGTCTTACCATATAAGACATTCTTAACACCACCGCTCAACGAACAACATATCATACCTTTAAACGTAACATACACATCACCACTTACAACCTCAAAATATTCACTCAATACATCCACCTCATTATTGTTAATATCACTCATATAATCATACTATATCATACCACACCACACTAATCAACTTTTTATACCACATCATTCACCCCATACCCACAGCCCTCGTCATAATAAGCCCCCCCCCACAGTAACCCCATTTGTTATAGCCCCCCCCACCTTTTACAAAACAAGCCCCCCCCTCATATTTAATATTAATAACACCCATCATAGCTATTGCAAATATGTCGTCACTATCATTGGCTAATAGCTAATCAATACTAACTAACCCACGTTATAACTGTCAACTACATTCACTAGTTGGGTTGTATATTCCAACTACCACAACACATTATATAACCAGTTTTGTATACCACAACCCATTGTGTATTGATTTTTACACATATACAACCATCATCAATCACATTATTTTCTTAAAACATATATACAAGCATAAATATGTACATATCTATAACAAGCAATAATACCTTTATATGTGTTTGTTTACGTTTTTTTATGTTGACGAACAGTATATGTGTATAGGTTGGTATGATTACGGTGGTTTGATGGTGTGGTGTGTATGGTATAGCTTGTATATCAATATTTTTTTGTTAGCGTGTTGACCACTTTTTTTATTTATTGTTATAACTTGACAACAATATGCTTATCATTATCCATTAGGTTTTCTCATCACATAAAAAGTCAAATGTTAAGGTTGTCTAATGGTCACAAACTCACTGTAGATTAGACCAACTTATGAACTGACGACATTGTTATTGATAATCTTATTGCGTCACATTATGTTTAACAATGATTTAGTGTATCAATTAGTGTGAGTTTGTGTTATAATTTAATTATCCACGGATTTATAAAAAGACAATAGAAAAAGTGTGTCAAGTTTATTTAACGTTAACGCAAAAATATTTATTTTAACTTGACACACTTTATGCTTGACAAGCGTTAGCGTTAACGTAACGCATGCAGGAGCCGGTGCCCTACCCTAGCTTTTCCAGCCGATCTTGTAAATACTTTACCATGCGGTGGCGTGGACCTCAAGCAAATTCTGTGAAAAAAAGCGACAAAGTGCGTTAGCGTTAACGCAATGCACGCAGGGGGAGTGTACCTTAGTTTACCATGAGCGGACGAGAAAGTCAAGAACTAAGTGCGACAAAGTGCGTTAGCGTTAACGGAATCTGGGTAGCCCTTGGTCCCCTACCCTGGCTGTGAGCCGATCTGCAATTACTTTACCATGAGGCTGGCTGGACCTCAAGCTTTATTTTAAAAAAAATAAAGTTCGATGGTGCTTGACCGGACTGGGAATTCCTGGTAGACTATTGTCCACGATGAAAAACAAATCATTTAAGCCTGAGGTGCTAGTGGATGGTCAATGGTCAACGAACGGTCTTCGGTTTGCTACGGTTGAGGAAGCTTGTGGCAGCGTGATGCTGCTGCGGATGCGCTGGTGGGTACCTACGGATGGCCGGGCGACTGAGAGCGAGGATCCGGTCAACTATCGGTTTGAAAACAACCAAAATGTGCCGATTGAGGCTTGACATTTTAGAAAAAGCTGGTAAGATATTTGAACGATGAAGCTACTAACCAAGGAACTGGCCGCTAAACTCAACCGTGCTGGATATGCTGGCACCAAGCCGATCTGCAAGCTGTTTGTTCCATGGGGGCGGGCTACTTGGTTGATTACTGGAATGGAGGATGGCATTCTGTATGGATACGCTGATTTAGGTATGGGTTGCGTGGAATGGGGTGGCATTGACTCTGTGGAGGGTCTGGAAGCGATCCGGGGACCGTTTGGAATGAAGATTGAGCGAGATTTGTATTGGACGGTCAAGGACGGTGAGGTTGAATATTGTGGGATGGAAAGTCTGATTGGGGCTTGACATTCGATAAAAAGCTGGTAAGATATTTAAACAATGAAAAAGGTTACATTCAAGCGGGTAGCAAATCAAAGTCTTCCCAATTTGTATAGTGGTACGATTAATGGTGAGATTGTTGGGTTTATCTATAAGCCCGAGAATAGCAAGACGGACAAAAATGCTTGGCGTAGTTATGTGGGTATTGGTGATAAGGCTAAGTTTTTGTATCATACGTGGGATATGAATGATGCTATGGAGGCGGTGCAATTGGCGGTTAATTAATAACTAAACTATATGAAGGAATTGAAAGATTTGATTTATAAGTTGGTTGGATATACTATTGGTGTGTTGGTTGCTAATGGTATTATTATGTGGGTGTATAATAGTGTTGTACCCGATGTATTTGGGTTTAAGCCTATTGGGTATTGGCAGTTGTTTGGGTTATATATGGTTTGTAGTTATTTGTTTAAAGCTCATACAGTGAAGCTTAGTGGTAAGAACAATTAAGTACCTACACATAGTTAAAAATACTTGTTGACATTTTGTAAAAAGCTGATAATATATTTAAACGATGAAGACTTACAAGGTTCCGGTGGTTTACCAGATGTATGGATATGTGTATGTACACGCTGAATCTATGGCTGAAGCTGTAGATAAAGTGCAAAATGGTGATGGTGATATGCCATTGCCTGATAATGCTGATTATGTAGAGGGCAGTTTTGAAGTGGACCACGATGGTATTGTGGACGAGATTGAGTAATCATAAATACTTGTTGACTTTTGATAAAAAGCTGGTATTCTATTTACACGATGAAGATCAAAAACAAAGGTTCTGAAACGTTGGTTCGTCACAAGTTTGCTGTGAAGTATCGTTATGAATCGTTTACTGTTTATGTGTATGTGGACAGTGAGGGTGGTGATTTTGTGAATTTTGAGATGTTAAATAAGAGGGGTGTGAATATATTTGAAGATTATCCCGATGATTATTGTGTGGAGGTATACAATGCTATCATTAAAGACTGGAAGAATCTGGTTGGTTAATAACTAAATAAACTAAATATATGGGAACTCGATCAAATATTGGTATTGTTAACGAAGATGCTAGTGTTACTGCTATCTATTGTCATTGGGATGGTTATCCTAGCCACAATGGTAAGACGTTGCTCAATCGGTACAATGACATTAGTATTGTTAATCAATTGATGCTTTTGGGTGATTTGAGTAGTTTGCGTGAGAAGTTGTATCCTGATGATAGTAAACCACATACATTTCAGAATCAACAGGAGGATGTGTGTGTTGCTTATGGACGTGAACGAAATGAATCTGATGTAGGTTGTAAGATTTTTAAAGATATTGGTGACTTTGAGCGGTTTGCTGGTAATAGTGATGCTGAGTATCAGTATTTGTTTAATAGTGGTAAGTGGACTTATCGTGAGATTAATCGTGATGATAAGTGGAAACAGCTGACAGCGGAAGATTGTGAGGATAATAATTAATAAATAAGGTTGTGGGTGATCCTTTAAAACCCTCAACAATTTCTTGGGTGACGGTCTAGGTTGACTTTTGATGGTCTGGGACGGTGTACAGTACTCAGCAAATCAAAGCGGCCTATAACCGAATCTCTAACGCTAACGTTATAACGTAATCTGGGTAGGAGCTGGTCCCCTACCCTGGCTGTGAGCCGATCTTGTAAATATCTTATCAAGGTTGGCGGCGACCACAAGCTAAAAGTGGCGAAAAGATGCGGAAAAAAGTTAAAAAAAGCTGTTGACGTTTTGAATGGGGTAGTGTAGGATATATCCACAATGAAATACAAGGTGTGGTTTGGAAAGGGAGCTAAGTTTTACACGATGGATGAAGCTAAGCGATATGCTGACTTTATTTTTCGGAAAACCAAGGTGATTGTG
>Ga0209297_1001493_pt1 | contig 13593 bp, 29 predicted proteins | sample S_130805_MF_Meta_FD_187322 | JGI IMG/M metagenome (GOLD analysis project Ga0209297, IMG submission 187322) | Freshwater microbial communities from Lake Simoncouche, Canada to study carbon cycling - S_130805_MF_MetaG (SPAdes) (version 2) | ecosystem: Environmental > Aquatic > Freshwater > Lake ... | reverse complement strand
GCTTACTAACTCCTCAAAACTATTTGTACTTTCTAACTCCGATTTTATCATATAAAAATCAGGCGATAAGTCTAAATATCCTGCTTGTCGTGTTCGTATTCTTTGGATTATTTGGTCTGAAATATTACTTGCTTGTTTTTTACCTCCAAAAGCGTTTAAGTACTTCGTTACTACTCTGCACTCAAAAATTACCTCTTGTCCATAACTTGATTTACTACCTTCGCCTAGTTCCGTTGCAAATACATCTGATAAAAGCACGTAGGGTTGTACTGCATCGGCAGGGACTGACGAACTATCATAAACGGGTATAGTTACCCCATTGTAAGATAAAACCCCATTAAGGACTTCAAAATACTTTTCTTGTAATATAGCGATGCAATCTTTCATTACACAAAAATACTAAAAATTTTAGCAATATTCAAAATTATGATTTAGATTCATTCTAAATTGAAAATAGTTTATACAAGGTATTATGTATAATATTAATTTTGGACTTAAATCAAAAAAAACATTATGAAACCAGTAAACAACAAATCATTAATCCACTTCTTATTCGACCAAATGGATAAGTTAGATAACGATGTTATTAGTGTGGAAAAAGCAAAGGCTCAATCAGACCTAGCTAAACAAGTTAATAACTCTTTAAAATATGAGTTAGATAGGGCAAAAGTTAGAATTGAAATTGAGCAACATAATGCTAATTTTAACTCTGATATTGAATTAAGAGAAGCAGAAACCAAAATAACTGACTAATGAAAAGGATGAAAGAAATAACACACAATCATTGTGGTTGTGTGCTTTCTAATGGTATTGAGGATAAAAACTGCTTAAAAAGGTATTATATGCTTACTGATTATAATAATGGAGAATATATTAAGTTATCCATTTGTAATGAGTATTTAAGGCTAAAAGTAGCTGAATATAAGCACAAGCAAGAAGTATTCTATTCAATAGATAAATATGATATAGAAAAAATACTATTGCCAATATTTGGAGAATATATTAAGCTATATGATATTAACTCTTATGGTCAAACTAAAGGTAATAACCTATCAGATAAGAATATAAACGCTTACTTATGTGAATCTCCAAAAATATTTACTCGTATTAACATTATTGAAGCTATTGATTTAATAAGACTTAATCACGCTTATATTAATGGATTAAGAGAAAATACATTAAGGGTAGTTAGAGAATATATTGAGTATAATATTAAGAGCAAAGCAAGTAAGTCTAAATATGATAGTATAATCGCACTTATAAAAAGGATTGATAAGACTTGGAATAAGGAAGAAAGAGAACTAATGATAAATGAGTTATTTATTACTATCTTACAAATTGAAGTAAAAGCAAAGATTTAAACAACTTTTTTAACTAATGCCTTTATTGATTGAATAAACTCTTTTCTATACTTATAATAGGCAGGGAATAAATAGGGGTGTGCCTTAATAGTTCCTTTACCATCCTTGTAATAACTAGTAGCAATTCGTTTCATTTCAGGTGTATAACTCCCTTGCATTTGTAAATAACTTTTTCCAGTTCCGAACTCAAAATATGCTGCCATTTCTCCACTACCATTATCCCCCGCTTGAATTATATATGATAGACCACTTTTTGTAGGATTGTGATGTATGTCTATCTTTGCCCACGTTGCAGGTATTGCACTTGCACTGCTTTGGGCTTGTGCTGCTATCTTAAGCCCATACTTCTCCACATTCATCTTAACACCATCCTCAATAGCTTTACCCTTACTTTTGATTGCGTTGGTTACCGTTGTTAGCCCTTGTATTTTCATTTCTTTATTAAGTTCCCTTTCGCATCTTCTTTAGGTAGGTAGATTGTTGAACATTTGCAGTTTATCACGTTCTCTGCTCCACCTTTTGGGTCTCCTGCATATCGCATCATAGTACCTCCTACATTAAAATCCTTATCCTTATCAATAGGTTTTCTACCTGCTACATCTAAATGTGTATTTCGTGGTGTTTTAGGGTGGTCGTGAATCCATTTTTTATCATACAAGTAAACGCTTTCATCTATTTGTAAATCCTTTGCTTTTTCACTTGCCATCAATGTTTCAGTTTTGCTTATCATCAATGCCCTTGCTTTTACGTTTATTCTACCCTCTAAACCACTTCCATTACTTCCTAATGTATAGCTTTCAATCCTTTTACTTAATTGCCTTGTCGTATCTCCTGCCTCTATTCCATCGGTAAATGCCTTACTTACTAACTTTCTTGTAGTATCGGTTATATCTTTGATATGCTGACCTCCGATAGTATTTAGATACTCATGCATTTGTGCTTTAAAAATATCCGAACCGAACCCTACAGAAATATTAGCACTATTTGGCAAAGACCTCATAAATAACTGATAAGTCTTTTTTGCTGACCTATCCCCAACAATAGAAATAAACTCGTTAAATGCTTGTTGAATTGGTAACGTAGTGATTAACTCCGTACTCATAGCATTTATTAAGACTATCTGTTGTGTCCCCTCTAATGATGCAAGTATCGGCTCTATTTGTTTTTTTAATGCCTTTGAAAATTTAGCATAACCTAACAAATACAAACGAAGCCTAAACGCTTCCCACTCTTTAGTTATTTTTTCTTCTCTAGTCATTAGTGTAGTCGAAGTTCTTTAGGTTTGTATCCATTGGTATAGAAACTTCATCTAACGGCACATAACTCGTAGGTATATAGATTTTATCCATTAGAGGGTCGTTGCTCAATTCTCTACCCATTTGTGCTAACTTATTATTTGGAGTAATCCACCAAGCCTTATCTAAAGCATCTACCGTTTCTTTTAAATTCTGTTGCATTTCCTCAAAATGAGAAATATCATAGCCTACGTATATACGAGGGTCTTCAATTATATCGGTGTAAGCATCAGCCAAAAGGTTCAACATCGGTGTAATTACGTTATTCACTAATGATTTACTCGCTTCTTTTTTATTGTTGTATGATGCTGAATCTAAACTAAATAGAATAGGGTCGATTCCGAAACACTTTGCTATCATTTGCTCATCAAACTCGATTGATTTTAACACCTCTAAATCAGCAGGACTTAATCCTATTTGTTGATAGTTTACTATTCCGTTGGTTGCTACAATACGATGTGCATTGTTACTACCAGTCATTTTATCGCCTATCTTACTATTTAATTGGTCTATCTGCTCAACACTCAATGGCATATTAGCATCTGCTCCTGATAATAGCCCTGATACACCACCATTTAAGAACGATTTAATCTTTGCATTTGTCCCCTCGTTTGAACTTTGTACGGTGTTTAGTGCTGCTTGTAATGGTGCTTGTCCGTATAGCTGACTTCCTAAAATGTCCCAATTAGGATTGAAATACTTAACGTGGATAATTTCTTCGGGTGCGAATGTAACCTCTTGATTACCTATGATTAATTTATACCCCTTAATAGGCTCAAATTGCCCACCTCCGATAATCTGTACATATTGAGAAGGTAAAGCGTAAACCCTTGCAGTTTGCCCTTTATTTGCTCCCGTTTGAAATTTAATTCGATATAGATATAAATCACCTGTTATGCTTAACCAACTTGCAGATTCTTCGACAAATTGTTGTTGGCGTTCCATTTCATTAGGCTTCCTTAACAACTGATTAGCTGGATGGCTTTTATCTAACTCTACTCGTTTATCCCCTTGCCATTCATAAGCGTAAAACCTTGCGTTTGCTGCCTTGCCTGAAATTAGCTTAATCGCCGAATATGCAGAAATGTTTTTCTGATAGCCCTCTTTTACATAGCTTTCTTTATTTTGAGTTAGCGTGTAAAACTGCCCGTTAAAGAATGAATATACGGAATTGTATAACTTATTTGAAACACTATCGCTATTACTAAATGCTTGTATTGCTGCTTTAGTTCTTTTTATGATACCCATATAATGAAACATTATTTAAGCAAAAATACTAAAATTATTAGCAATAAACAAACTACCTTACTGCAAAATCAAACGACCTTAAATCGAAATACATTCTCATCATTAACATATCTGAAATATCGGGACTTTTACCTAACTTTTCTTTTACCTTGTCTTTAGGCATTACTGCTAACTTATTATCCTTATCGGCATTGTGTCGCCATACATATTCCAGTTCTTCGCTTAATGACTTTCTTATCTCAATCCCACAATTTACATACATTTCCCTTTTGTTAATCTTTTCAGCAAGTAGATAGTAACATTCAGATTTTAGATTTATGTAGTTACCTTTCAATGCTCTGCTATTATTTACAAATCCTTTGCAGTTTAATGTGTCCTTAACACCACCTCCAACACCATCCTCATCAACGATAACATTAGACATACCTATTCCTTTTGTGTTACATAGGCTCTTAATCAAATCAGACACCTCTTTTACGTTTAACTTACTCTTTACTATAACCTCCTCACACCTATAACCATTCCATATCCCTATTACCGTTCTATCTGCTCCGTAACGTGCTATATCGGCGGTTATGTATGTTTTACCATCTTGTACGTGGTCGTTTGTATAAAGGTCTGAAATTGCATCGTATTCAATTAATGCTAAATCATTATTGTTATATTCCCAGTTACCAAATAATAACCTTTCTCTACTTATTCTATCAAGGCTTTGTAAGTTTTCAACATAGTATTGGCTTATAAATGGGTTATCGGTTACCAATGCCTGAATAAATGCTTTTTCTTCGCTTAATGTACCATCTTTATTTGGTTTGTAAAACTCCTGATAAATAAATCCCTTGTCAGGGTTACAAGTACCTAACATCTTTGGTATTAGGTTATGCTCATCTAATCGGTATCTTATCCTTGACCTCACTATATTCCACGCCTTTTCGCTTATCTGATTACACTCATCTACAAACGCTCCAGTTATTTCCAATGAACCTAACTCGTCGAAATTAGGGTCTGATGGATATTGCTCTAAATCCTTTAACAATATAACTGACTTATTGTAAAACGTTATTATATTGGATTGTGCATTATACGAGTAATGCTCCCCTGCTTTAATGCCCTGATGCGTACAAACATCAAAAAAAGAGTTTAGTGTAGTGTCTTTTAAAGTCTTTAGTACTGCTCTACCGATTAGCCATCTAGTCTTTGGGTAACGTAGGCAATTTTTAAGTACCCAATAGCAACCTAAAAACGATTTAGCACTTCCAGCTCCTCCACCAAAAACTATCTGTCTTGTAACCCTATCTTCTAATTTATCTAATGCTTTAGTCTGCTTCTTCGTTAGAATCATAACTTCGTGTTTCATTGAAAGTAATGCCGATATCTACATTACCCATATGTTTAAGTGTAGTCCCTAAACGCTCTGCTTCTTCTGGTGTTCCTATTAACTTATATAAACCCATTTGAAGTGTTGGGTTTTCGCTTTTATACCATTTAGAACGCATAGATGTTTTAATCTCTATTTTGTTCTTTTCGAGCAATTCTTTTATAGCGTTAGATTCGTGAAGTTTATGCTCGTAGAATGTTGGTTTAGAGCAAGGTAAATAAGCTACCACATCCTCAATAAAAAATAACTTATGCTTTTCTATTGCTTCTATTGACTTTCTCTCTAATTCTTTAGTATTATACGACATAATCTACTCCGTTCCTTTTTATTTTAATTCCCAGCTTGTTGTTAATCTTTGTTTTGAATAATCAATTATTTGTTTTTTTAAACCTCCTTTATGTGGTGTATTCATCCCAAAATTTTTACAAATCCAATTTTTTCTTGTTTTTAATCCAAATATTAAACTTGGTGCAGAAGTTACTATTGTAAATCTATATCCATTATTCTTAAAATATTCTCCTATTATATTTAAAAATTTTATTCCTATTCCTAATCCTTGATATTCTGGCAATATAACTAATCTATGAACTTTTTTAATATTTTTTGATTTTGGATGTGGGAAATGTAAAATGCTACAATACCCAGCCAATTGGTCATTAATAAAAGCTAAATAAACTAATGCTGCATTATTATGAGTATGACTTAAATAATGGTGTTTAGCAAACATTTTCCAGATTGACTTATCTGATGTTTGGAATATCTCAAATTTAATTTCTGGTCTATTTTTTTTTTGCCCTTCGTTTTCACGAAAGGTCATCGAATCTGTATCAAATACCCAATCGGGTAATAACCAATCTTCAACATCATAATGACAAGTCACGGCAATAAATTGTTTATTTGATTTTCTTATAGCTTTTTGCATAGCAAATGAACCAATTTGAGCCACATTTCTATCAACAACACTTGTAAATTCATCAAAAACAAATAAATTTTGTTCAGATAATATTGCTCTTGCTAAATCAACTCTCATTTTTTCCCCATTAGATAAAACAGAATAAGGCTTTAACCAAGATGGTGGCGAACTAAATCCAACTGAATTAAATGCTTTTGTAATATCTTCAACAGAATATTCTTTTGGCATATCATCTAATATTGTTTCAGCAGAATATTCAAAATTTGTTATATATGATTCAGGAAATAATTGTTTAGCTATTGTTGTTTTACCACTACCACTTTTACCTACTATTAATCCAATTTGCCAATCTTTATTAATATCTATATTACCTTCAAAATGTTCTTTTATTTGGTTATTTTCTAAATCAAATTTCCCCATTATAGAGGCTACCCTAAATGTTTTTTTAGGTTCAGATATTTTTATAATGTTAAAAGACGGCATTCGTATCCCTCCTCAATTAATTTATTATATGTTTTTTCTTGTTGTTCTTCAGAATTACAAATAATTTCTATTTTAAATTGTGATTTTAATTTATCACTTAAATCCTCTAGTTCTATTTCATCTTTAAATACCGATAAATCTAATCCCCAAGCATCAAGTTCTTCAGCATCCCATTCGTTAGCTAACATATTCCAATCCCATTCGCCACCGCTTACATTATCTTTTATTATAAATTGCTTTTGTTCTTGCTCTGTCAAATCGGTAACTTTAATAATTGGTACTTCTTTTAATCCAGCGTGAATACAAGCCTTTAACCTCATATTACCACCTAACACTATCATATCGTCGTTTACAACAATAGGTCTAATTTCTAGCATTTTTGGAAATTCTTTTATAGAATCTACTAGTTTTTTGAATTTATCATCCTTTATAATTCTTGGATTATTGGGATTTGGTTTTATAGACTTAACGCTTATTAATTTTGTTTCCATACACAAAGATACTAATTATCTTTTAATTGCGAAATTTAGCCAATTTAAGTCCCCACAATGATAATTCTGCTTTAGTCCAAAACCTATGTGCGTTGATTAACCATTCTCTATCTAATCGCTTTATTTTAAGCCATTCTAATGTTTGCTTTCTATTCATAATATATCGTTATTTCTTATTAATCCTAATTTCTCTACCTTAAGCACAAAAGCGACAAACTCTATCTTATCCTTTGGGCTGAAATTCCTTTTTATCCTATTCTCGTATTTCTCAAAGGTTGGATTTTCGGCTACTATTTCAATTTCTCGAATTTGACCATTGACCTTTACCTTACATTCCCAGTAGCTTATCATTTCATTACTTGTGTTAATCGGTACATTTTACCTAACTGGTATTTGCCGTTGTTTCTTGCATAGGCAGTTTTAACGCAAGGATAAGGTCGTTTGCAATTATAGTAAATTTCAAAGTATGCCCATTTTTCATCAATATCTACGCATTTACCTTTTTCGGTTATGGTTATTGCTCCAGTCCTGCACGAAGCGAATAGTAGTAGGATTGCTATGTATTTCATAGGTTTTCAATTTCTGTTTTAACTTCTTGCCAATGTTTTAATTCATTTCCTCCACATTCATATTTATGGCATTCCTCTTTTTCTTTTATTATCTCATCTACTGCTATTAATGCACATTCTTTGGCTTCACTTATATCCATCCGTAAATATCCATCATATTTGTCACCAATTGCTATCTCAATATTTGAATATTTTTTGACTATTTCTTCTGCTTTTTCTTTCGGTGTCATAATCTTGTCTTTAATTCGTTTAAAATTTCGGTTTGTTGGTTATAAATTAGAAAATCTTTATATTCTTCTGAATTTAGTTTCTCTAACACCTTTATAGTGTTTAAAGTTGATGCGATTGCACAAGATATTAGAGTTTCTTCATCGTGTTCAAAAGTAGAATAATTAGCACCTGCATATTCTTTATGTATAAAGGTAGTTTCTTTCTTAAACACCTCAATCAGTTCATCGGCTGCTTTCTTTATTTCTTCTGCTTTCATTTTTTTAATTTTAATTCGTCAATAATAAATGTTGCTTGGTAACATTCAATGTATTTTTCATACAAATCATTGTAGCTAATATCTTTTCTATCATTATGATAAATGTCTATATATTTTAAAAATTGAATAGCATTGTGTTTAGCATCACTCTGCCCTGCGTAGTCGTGCATTGCTTGGATGACTTCGTCTAAATCGGCACGTTCAATTAAGCACATATTCGGATTGTGAAAATAACCATTATTCTTTCCGATATTTTTCAACTTCTCTATTAGTTCTGCTTTCATCTTATTTCTTTAGTTTGTTTTCGATTTCTGTTAGTTCTGCTTTTAACATATCTATGCGTTTTTCGATGGCGATGGTTTCTAGGCTTTTGCGTGGGATGAGGTTAGTGCTATTATACATTTATGAATTACCATCTAAATCCCAACTTTCCAAATCCCAATTATTAGCACGTTTTGCTCTACCATAATATCTACCATCAAACTCCTCACTAATATGAAACTCATAACCACCACTTGTCAAAGGCTCGAATCTGTCGTTTAAGGATGGCTCTACTATTTCGCAGTCGTCAGTAGTTATAAAATAAGTATCATATTCTACCTATCTATACGCATCTATATCGCTAAAATTTACAAGGTTTTTATGTACCTCTAATATTTGCCCTACCATATCAGCATACAAATACGATGGCTCTGCTTTTGTTACTCTTACTTTTATTGTTTCCATTTTTATTTCTTTGAGTTTATAAATTTGTTTGTTTGATTTTAAAGAGTAGCCTACTCCCGAAGTTTCGGCTACTCGCAAAAGTTAGTTTGATTTTTGGAATAAATTATTTATATCAACTATTCTTTTTAATAATAGTTTACAAGCCATACAATTATAATCTTTTTGATTATTATATGATTTTACAAGATTAGCCAATTTACGTTTTTCGCTTATTAACTCTTTTTTTTCGCAATAATTCATAGTTTTATATTTTTATATTTTTATAGTTTAGATTAATTTAGCTAAATTTGAACCATCAATAAATCTTGTTTTACCCATTCTGCAAGATTCTGTACCATCAGAATTTATAAAAGAAAATTGTTTAGCTGTAATATTACAAACTTGACGTTTTTTTAATCCCAAAAATGTATTTGTTTCTTTATTATATTCAAAATCAAATATAATAATAAAATCTCCTATTTTTAATTTATTTACCTCTAATAAAATTTGGTCTTTTTCTGTTTGTGTTAGTTTTAATCTTTTCATTTTGTTTAAGTTTAAAATTTTCGTGTTTAAAGAGTAGCCTACTTGCTTATGCTTTCAGCTACTCGCAAAAGTTAATTTGATTGCCAAATAAAATCTTCGTTGATTTCTTCAACTCCTAAATCATAATCAATTTCTATCATTGACTTTTTTTCTCCAAATTCAGTAATGATAGTCTGATTTCCAGTTAGTGTAAATTCCACCATAGATTGTCTGCCGTTTGCATCTAACTCCATTATTAGATTTGACTTATGCTTTTTAGATAAATCAAATTTAGTTCCTTGCGCTGATATTATTGTTTCCATTTTTTGTTTTGTTTAAATGCGATAGCCTATTCCCGAAGTTTCGGCTACTCGCAAAAGTTAGTTACTTGTAAGATTATGCTTACTGATTAATTTTTTGCTTCTATTATTTAAGCCGTTCCAAGTTTTAAATAACTCAAATTTTGAATTAAAGTTCAATGTAAATAAGTTTAAATGTTCACTAAATCCCAATATTAATGTATCTTCGGCATTAGTAAAGGTTCTTGGGGTTTCTGATAATAGTGTTTTAAATGTTTTCATTTTGCGAGTGCCTTCCTTGTGGTTGACGATTCAAATATACAACGAGTTTTTAATTTGTCAAGGATTATTTGCAATTTAGAATCTGTCTAAATAAGAACTATGTATTTTGTCGGGTTATTTCCTGCTCCTTACGTAAATAAGCTATCTTTTGGGTTAATACATCTATAAAACCACTCGTAGCAAAGGAATAATTTTTTAACTCGGTGTACCTTTCATCGAACCTATTTTCGGTATCTCTGAACTCCCTTATTTCCAGTTCTGCTCTCATTTGCCTATCACCCATACTACCATCTCCGTTTATTACCCTATTTGCGTATTCTTGTTTTCTTAATGCGTAGGCATCATTATAGCCCTTGTGTGCTGCCGTTTGTACTTCTACAAGGTAAGCAAGGTAACCAGCAAGTTTTAGGTTTAAATCAATTAACTGGGCTATTGACTGCGTTTTGTTAGCTTCTGCGATGGCTAACTTTATTTTCTTTATTACATCGTGCATATTTCAAATTCTATAAAATGGTCTTTTGTAATTACTTTGTTAATATTTAATCTCATAACATCCCTATCATTAATACCGTACTTTTTCTGTAAAATATCTAAAAAGGGTTTAATTGGATTATCTATATCAGATAAGGCACTAATACCAAACGTAACATCAATGTCGTATGGTGGGTTTAATTTTAGCTTTGGTAGTAAATATAATAGTTCAATCTCATACGCTTTGTATTTAGGAGTTTTAAACCTTTTACCTTGCCAACATTCGTTTACTGATAATGGTTTTATTTTAATTTTTGGCATCTTAAAAATTCTTTAGTATAAACTTCGTTGTGTGCTTTGTTGTGGCAATCCCTACATAGGGCTATTAAGTTACTGGCATCATCTTGCTTATCTTTTTCTTTTTTGCCAAAATGCGACCTATAAACGAGATGATGAATGTCCACACTTTTAGCACCACAAACCTCACAAGGTATAAAATCAGTTACATCGTAACCGTAATGCTTAAGGTAGTTTTTTACGTGGTTTTGCATCTCTATATTTCATATACTCTTTAGGAATAGTTACAATAGCACAACTTCTACAATAACCTTTTAAAATAGGTTTACCAATTTCGCACCTCTTACAAACTTTCATATTCTCTCTGTTTTAATCTTAAATACTGCTCAATAGATAGCATTTTACCATCCACCTCTAAAAATCCTTGTAAATAACCTACTTTACTTTTAAACTCTGCAATCCACTCATTAACCAGTTTTTGCTCCTCGCTTAATTCCTTTAACTCTTGAACTTGAAATTGTGCTTTTCTCTTTTCGCTTTGCTTTGCCTTGAACTCTGCAATCATTTTAATTGTCGCTTCGCTCATAGGCTCTCTCTTTTGCTCCTCTGCTTTCACTCTATTAATACTGGATGCTTCAAGTATCCGATTTTCGCAGTACGTATCGAGCATCATAAAGAAAGTAGGCATATCAAAAGTGCCATATATTTTACCATACTTACCCATTTTTACGTTCTTCACAAATAGCAACATATCATCCCACTTTAAGAAAAAGTAATCAGCTAAAATGATATTAACCACTTCCTTAATCTCATCATCACTTAAACTCTTATGCTCATCTACTTTATAAACGCTACAAACCTCTATAAGCAATGCAGTAAGGTTTAGCACTATGTTTGAGTTATCCTCGTTTCGTAGTGTCGCTAAATGCTTCGATTTGGATGTTATTATTCCCTGAACTGATAATCCTTTCGAGTCTGCTAATTTTACTAACTTGTCCATTTTGCTTTAAATATGCTACTTCTTTTTGTTTAGTATCGCTAAAAACTAAACCTTGATAACCCCCTGCTATTGCTTGTTCGATTAATATCTTTTGATAGTCGGGACTAAACTCTGATAACTTTTTTATTGCCAGTCTTATCGCAGTTTCTGTTTTACTTTTCCATTTAGGCTCTGTAATTAGTGTAAGCATCAGTTCAGTTTGTTCTTCGCCTATATCAAAGGCTCTGCAATATACCCTTACAAAGCCTTTCTTCTGCTCTAATTTCATAACTCAAATAAAAACATAGGTACATACTTTAAATAGTCGATAGTATCAAGTAAGGTTACATCATCTAATGTACATTCAACACCTGCGAAGTTATCGTACTTATTCAATCCCTCACGTTTTAACCAGTCAAGGAAAATATCAGTTTTAAAATGAAACTCATATTCATCGCCTTGTACATCTAACTCTACATTAATAAAATCTACCTCATCGGTTTCTACTCGATGTGCATTGTACACTTCAAATGATAGCTTACGACCTTGCGTAATTTTATCAATAAATTCTTTTAGTTCTTGCTTGTTCATTTTGTTTAGGTTTTGTTTTTTCAAATATCGGTATTATTTCAATTCATATTTAAATTATTTGCTATTTGGAATCGTTCTAAAATATGGCAGTATTTGTTGTAAAACTGCACCTTATACCTCGAATCTATACTCATAGTATCCTTTATTCTATCTCGATAGTAGTTAATCGTAGAATGGTCTTTACCGAATATCTTTCTTATCTCGCAATCACGATAACCCAAAAGGTTTAATACATAGGTGCTTTCTGCTCGTGCATCTACTATCTCACGTTTACGACAATTATTGATAAGTTCGGTGTAGCTTAAACCATTCGCTTCGCCTACCATTGCAACTATCTTTTTTATAGTTTCTACGCTAAACTCTTGAACTTGCTTATCTCGTATGTAAAACCTATCATTGATAAGGTTTATTTGCTCCTGCGTAACTGGTATGTTAGCTATCAGGAATAGCTTCTCTGCATTTGTGTACATTAGTTTATTTTATAGTTTACAAAATATTTTCCATTACTTTCTACTCTTTCGCTTACAATACTCTTCCCCTCATTTCGCAAAACGTGGATATAGTGTGCAAGTCTTGTTATCCTATAATTTTGTATCGCTTCCCAACTGGTAATATTACCGTATATTTCCAAGTGGTTTTTTATTAGTTCTTTCTGTTTCATTTTGTTTAAGGTTATGCCCCATTTAAGGGGCTTGTTTTAGAATGGTAATTTAAAAATGCAGGGAATTATCCTCTGCAATATCCTCATTAGCATCGCTTACTTTTGCCTTTGGCACGTAGTCATCGTGATACAATGTATGAGTGTTACCAAACTTATCAGGCTCTTTTAATTCACTCATTGTTACTCTAATGTAACCTTTTTCATTTGTTGGTAATTTCATTAAGTCATCCAGTTTCATAGATAAGTTAAAAAATACTCCGAATTTGCCTTTAATAGCCTTGCTATTGCCGACATACTTTTTTTCTGCCATTTTTATACGTGTTTATTTATTTGTGTTTTAATATCTGTTTGATTATAATAACTAGTATCTATACTTGATAACTGATTATTTTGTAAATCGTTAATCATTGTACTAGCCTCTTCACTTGTGATACCTGAATTGATTTTATCAATTAACATTTCTTGTGTATCGTGGTCATATGTTGAAGTTCTTACCAAACTCTCAATATATGTGATTTGTCCATCGGATGCAGTATGGTCTATATTGTCTATTTGTAT
>Ga0209297_1001487_pt1 | contig 13624 bp, 11 predicted proteins | sample S_130805_MF_Meta_FD_187322 | JGI IMG/M metagenome (GOLD analysis project Ga0209297, IMG submission 187322) | Freshwater microbial communities from Lake Simoncouche, Canada to study carbon cycling - S_130805_MF_MetaG (SPAdes) (version 2) | ecosystem: Environmental > Aquatic > Freshwater > Lake ... | reverse complement strand
ATTTGATGTCAACGTGACCGGCACCTGGATGCTCACTAAAGCCGCAATGCCCCACCTCAAGAAAAGTGATGATGGCAATGTTGTCAACATCACATCTGTTGCAGGTGTGCGACCAATTGGTAGTTCGATGGCTTATTCGATGACCAAGGCGGCACTCAATCAAATGACGGTCTTGCTCGCCAAGTCATGTGGCCCAGTGCGTGTCAATGCAGTTGCACCAGGTCTTGTCGAAACACCGTGGACAAAAGATTGGCAAAATCAACACGAATCAGTGAAGGCAGTTGCCCCACTTCACCGCTCGGCCACCATGGAAGATTGCGTGCAAGCAACACTTGGCTTGCTACGCACGAAATATGCAACAGGTCAAATCTTTGTGGTTGACGGTGGCTTAACGCTAGTTATCTAGCAAGTTTTATAATTCGCGAATGTGTCGACGCAAAAAGTCGAGTGCACTAATCACTGAGAGTTGGCGCATTTGATCGCGCACTGCAGGTAGAGCAAACGTTGTTGAAGCAGTGGTCCCATCTGGCAAACATACGCCGACACACAATGTTCCCGGCTTGACGCCTTCTTGCGAAGCAGGCCCTGCGACGCCTGTCAGTGCAAGCCCGACACTTGCGCCAAGTACTTTGCACGCACCAACAGCCATCTCAATCGCGGCTTCTTCATTAACAACCATGTCGCTTTGTACACCGAGTACCGAGTGCTTGACCTCGGTTGCATATGAGACGACTCCGCCGCGAAACACTTCGCTTGCACCTTCAATGCCAGTGAGGCGTCCCGCGACAAGCCCGCCTGTTACCGACTCGGCAAGTCCAAGTGTGAGCCCGCGCTCTCGCAACATATGCAACACAACCGACTCCATGGTGTCAGAGTCAATGCCAAACACAATGTCACCGATGGCACCGCGGACTGTCTCTTCCCACTTGTCCAAAATCGCACCAACTTCGGCTTGAGTGGAAGATTTTGCGGTCAATCGCACCTTGATGCCTTCCCATCCACTCGCCAAAAACGCAAGGGTTGGATTACCAATACTCTCGAGTTGTTCGATCACGCCGAAGAGGCGCTCATTCAATCCACTCTCGCTCTCGCCCCACGTGCGCAACACACGACTAGAGATCACCGATGCAGAACCAGAACGCGTCAGTAAATCGGGAAGGATTGCACGCTCAAACATTTCATACAACTCATACGGCACGCCAGGCACTGCATAGATCACCTTGTCACCTACTGGGCAAATCAAGCCTGGCGCAGTGCCACGGCGTTGCTCGATAATCGCAGCGCCTTTTGGCACCATCGCCTGGCGCATATTGATCTCTGGCATACGACGATTGCGTGAGGCAAACATCTCGGAAATTGCCATGCCCACTGCGTCGTCAAACTCGAGAGTGACGCCCATGATTTCGGCTATTGCTTCACGCGTGATGTCATCGTGTGTTGGCCCAAGTCCGCCACAGATAATGACCGCGTCGGCGTCGGCAAGTGTCGTGCGAATTGCTTTGACCATGCGCTCAAGGTTGTCACCCACTTTGACTTGCAAGCACGAGTCGATGCCGGCAGCCGACAGTTGTTCTCCTAGCCAAGCAGAGTTGGTGTCGACAATTTGTCCGAGCAATAGTTCGGTGCCGATAGCAACAACATCACAACGCATTGCTCAGGCCTGCTTACGTGCTTTAAATGCGACAGCGCCGTACTGCAAGCCGCTATACAACGTGAGCACGGTGGCGATGCCAAGCGAGCCTTTGGCAAGGTAGTTGTAATCGGCAGCACTCAACGGCAATACCGCAAACCCAACCGATACCTGCTGTGCAAATGTTTTGAATTTCGCAGCCTTGCTTGCAGGCACGCTCACACCTTTTGCGCCAGCAAACACGCGATACAAACTGATGGCTATTTCGCGCGCCGCAATCAGCCCAACGAGCCAAGGGCTAAACATGCCGCGGCTGACCAAGATAAACATGGCGCCAAGCACACAAACTTTGTCGGCCAATGGGTCAAGAAATGCCCCACTACGAGTAGTGCCGTGTTTGCGCGCTAGTTGGCCGTCCACAAGATCGCTGAGGCACAACAAAAACCACAAGCCGGTTGCCGCCCAAGAACCCACATTGTCTGCGGGGATAATTGCAAACATCAACGGCGAAATCAGTAATCGACCAACCGTTACAGCGTTAGCCCATGTGCGAATCGCGCTTGGATCAACGGGCATGGCTAAAAATCCCCTTCTTCATCATCACTATCTTCTATTGAACTTCCCTCTGCCATCAAATCTGGCCCCATTGCATCAACAATGTGAACGTTTGCAAACTCTCCAACAGGCAAGTCTCGACTTACATGCACAATGCCATCAATGGACGGTGCCTCCCAGTGAGTGCGACCAATACCCACTTCGTCGACAAGCACCTCGACCGTGCGACCAATGAGTGCGTCACGTCGATTTGCTGTGATGTTGTCTTGCATCTCGCGCAACTCGGCAATCCGCTCGTTCATGAGTTCGGCTGGCACGTGATCTGGCAACGTCATTGCATGCGTGCCTTCTTCTGGGCTAAACGTAAAGAATCCGCACCAATCCAATTGTGCGTCTTCAACAAACTGCAACAACTGATCGTGATCTTCTTCGGTCTCGCCCGGATATCCGACAATAAAGTTGCTACGAAATGCAGCATCAGGTGACAATGCGCGAATGTCGTTAATGCGCTTGAGAAAGCGTTCTCCATCACCCCACCTGCGCATGCGACGCAAATGAGTCTTGCTTACATGCTGCAACGACAAATCAAAATACGGCACACCAGTATCAAGAATTGCTGCGATCAATTCGTCGCTCAAGTCGCTTGGGTACAGATAGAGCAATCGAGTGCGCTTAACTTTGGCTGTTACAGCGCGCACAAGTGGAACAATGGAACCAGCACCAAGTTCACTCGGGCGGTCCTTGCCATAACTTGCGAGATCCTGCGCTATCAACACGATCTCTTTTGCGCCGAGCTCGTCTACCTCATGCAATATCTGAGAAATATCGCGACTGCGTTGCGGGCCCCTGAAACTTGGGATCGCACAAAAACCGCAATTGCGGTCGCAGCCTTCAGCAATTTTTACATACGCCCATGGTGCAGAGCTCTTTGGCCGCGGCAAGTTGAGCAGGTCGAATGACGGGATAGGCGCAGACGAGATGGAAATTGGTTTGCGACCCATCTGCACCGGCACACCAAAGCCAGCAACTTGATCTACCTCGGGCAGCGCCTCGGCGAGTTCGGCCCCATAGCGCTCGGCCATACAGCCAGTTACAACGAGCCTTGCCCCATCTTTGCGCTGCGCACCAAGCGCAAGCACTGTGTCGATACTTTCTTTGCGCGCATCCTCAATAAATGCGCAAGTGTTGACAACAACCAAGTCTGCAAGTGAAGGGTCATCGGTGGCGATTAAGCCATCAGCAAGCAATGTGCCGACAATTTTGTCTGAGTCAACATCGTTCTTTGGACAGCCAAGCGTCTGGACATAAAAACGTTGCTGCACAGCATGTAATCCTACTGCTCGCCCGTTTAGTAATTGAGTTTGAGCCCCTTATATGGCCACGGCATCGACACCAATCTGCCCGTGCCAGACAGCGTGATGTACGCAGTTTTATAATCTGGACCACCGAAGCAGATGTTGGTTGTGAGTGGGTCGCCTGTCAAAATTTGCTCGAGCACTAAGCCTTCTGGCGAGATCACCGTGATGCCAGCAGTTTGCAGGCCAATTGTTGCAACACAGACATTGCCGTCGCCGTCGACCGCAAGCGAATCAAGAAATTGCAAGCCCGGCAATCCGCACAGTACGCAAGATGGATCAATCGACGAAAATGGTGTTGTCTCGCCTGGCGCAGTAACCGTTGCTTGATAGACACGACCCGTGTAGGTCTCAGCCCAATACAACTTGGTGCCGTCTGGAGACAAGCCGACTCCGTTTGGAGACTCCGCAGGAAAAACAACTTCCTTGATCATCGACCCATCGGTCTTTGCGTAATAAATACCCGTGAAGTCAGCCGTACGGCGCTGACGAATGCCATAGTCGGTAAACCACATGCCACCGTGCTTATCGAACACCAAGTCGTTTGGTCCGCGCAACTTGATGCCGTCGCACTCTGTATAGAGATCGGTCACTTTGCCCGTTGCAATATCCACGCGTTGAATGCGGCCACCGATGTAGTTGTCTGGATTAAATGGTCCAGGAAATGTGAGGCCAAGAAAATCAGTTTCCGAAAATGATCCACCGTTGTTGCACAAATAAATGGCACCATCCGGACCGATAGCGATTCCGTTTGGGCCACCAGGCGTGTCCGCGACTTTTTGTTTAGTTCCATCGGGCAACACTCGCGTAATCACTTTGCCAAACATCTCCACCAAAATCACGCTGCCGTCGGGCATGGCGATTGGTCCTTCAGGGAAACGGAGTCCTGATGCGATTTCTACAAATTCGGTCATGGCGAGACCTTAGATCTCCAACTGATCCGCCATGCAAGCGGTACAAATCTTGCTAGCTGGCTTGTTGCAATTGCTCGAGTTCTTCCAATGTCATCAACACTTCGCGAGGCTTTGAGCCATCGCTTGGGCCTACGATGCCGCGACTTTCGAGCAAGTCCATAATGCGGCCAGCACGGGCGAAACCGATCTTGAGTTTTCGTTGCAGCATCGAGGTTGAGCCCTGACGAGTGCGCACAACTAAGTCCATTGCCTGACGCAACAATTCATCGTCATCGCTATCGCCAGTGGTGCCACCAAACAGATCTGCACCGCTGCCACCACTCTTTTCACCGTCAACACCAGACACGTACACAACTTCTGGTGCTTGGCGGCGCCAATGACCCACAACCTTGCGTACTTCGGCTTCGTCAACCCATGCCGACTGAATTCGCTGCGACACCGATGTGTTTCCAGGCAACAACAACATGTCGCCCTTACCAATCAGTTTCTCTGCGCCGGGCTGGTCCAGAATCACGCGACTGTCGGTAAGGCTCGATACCGCAAACGCCATACGAGCAGGAATGTTTGCTTTGATAACACCCGTAATGACGTTGACGCTTGGACGCTGCGTTGCAACTATCAAGTGAATACCGACCGCACGCGCTTTTTGCGCAATGCGAGTGATGCAGTCTTCTACGTCGCGTGCCGCAACCATCATCAAGTCGTTCAACTCATCAACCACAATCAAGATGTATGGAATGCGATCAAAACTCTGGTCGGTGTTTTGTTCTTCCGACAAGTCTCCGCGGTCGTACGCAGCGTTGTAACCGACAATGTCTCTGAAGCCGGCCTCGACCAACAAGTCGTAACGACGCTCCATCTCTTTGACTGCCCAACCCAGCGCATTGGCAGCTTTCTTTGGGTTTGTTACTGGCGGTGTGAGCAAGTGTGGCAACCGTGCGTACTGCGCCATTTCAACTTGCTTTGGGTCAATCAAAATCATCTTCACTTGATCCGGAGTCGAACGCATCAGTACCGACGTGATGATGCAGTTAATCGCACTCGACTTACCAGCACCAGTGGTACCAGCAATCAACATGTGTGGAGTTGTAGAGATATTGAGAAACACTGCCCGACCAGCAATGTCTTTGCCCACTGCAACATCAAGTGGATGTCCGGCTACTCGTGCTTCTTGCGACATCATCAAATCACCAAGCGACACCAACTCGCGTTGCGCGTTTGGTACTTCAATGCCAATGGCCGACTTGCCAGGAATTGGAGCCAAGATGCGAACATCAGTTGCAGCCATTGTGTAAGCGATGTCACGAGACAGCGAAGTCACTTTGGCAACTTTGACGCCACCACCTAACGACAACTCAAATCGTGTAACTGTTGGGCCGCGCGTGTATCCAACTAGATCGGTTTCGACGCTGTGTTCTTTGAGCGCTTCAACCAGTTTCATGCCACGCTCTTGAGTTGCGCGCTCGTCGGCCTTCTCATGTCGAGTCACAGTCAACATGTCGAGTGTTGGCAATGACCAACTGCTTGGGTTGGCACCTGGCCCAAGCGGCATCTGTTGAGCGATACCTTTCACGATTGCGGCAGCCGTAGGTGAAGGCGTCGAAACGGGAACATCTGTTTGCGAAAGCTTTGGCTTGCGCTTTTTGCGTTCGCGACGAGGCTTTACTTCTTCTTCGTATTCATCTTCCTCGTCACTGTTTTCTGCGTCGTGATCTTCGTGATCCGCCGTGTCCTCATCATCTAATGCAATGTCGTAAAACTGCGGTTCGTCAGACTCATCGTCAAATTGCTCATCACGACTGGCATCACGGCGGCCCTGCGGCATTGATACTCCGTTTACCCACGCCGAGATGCGGCGATACAACTCTGGCAACGTATTACCAGTAATCAACAACACACCGCCAAGCATTGACCCGAGTAACAAAATTGTTGTGGCAATACCGCCAATGCTTTGTCGCAACGGCTCCCCGATCAACCAGCCCATCCATCCGCCAGCACTCGAGAGCGCGTTCATTTCTGCACTTATCGAGCCACCACCTTTAAGAATGTGAATTTCGCTCAACACTGCAACCGACAACACAGTCCAACCCAATGCAAGTCGGACACGATGTTGCACTTCGGTGCGCTTAATAAAGGCAACTCCAGCACCGATGACCAGCACCGGAATAACGAATCGCCCGACGCCGATTGTCCAAGACAACAACGTGTTGAGACCGCGACCGACTGGCCCGGCCATGCGCGCATACACCGACATAAAGAGCAGAATGCCAAGACACACCAAGGCGATGCCACCAAATTCGTGGCCGCGACCCTCAAGGATCGACTTCAGCACCGAAGGACGACGAGTACGTCTAAATTGCATCTCGTCGGGGTCAACCGGTTTGTGGCTGCGCAATGGCCTGATCTGGGCGTCGCCGCGTGATGCGGGTCGCGATTGGGCGCGCCCCCGTTGAGACCCCTTACGGGGCTTGGTTGCCATGTAACAAACTTACCAATGGGGTACTACCCAATTGGGGCATACCCAAATTGGGCCTATGCCTCCATCACGATCGGCACAATCATCGGACGGCGCTTGGTGCGCTCCGACACAAACTTGCCAGCAGCACGGCGCACTTCTTTTTCGAGTGCGTCCACGTCCCTAGTGCCCGCTTTCAGTGCCTTCTCAACAGCCTTCGACACCGTTGCAACTGCCTCATCAATTAAGTCTTCTGCTTCAGGCGCATACACCCATCCGCGCGTAATGATTTCTGGGCCAACAAGCACGCGCCCAGCGTCGATATCAACGGTGACGACAACAACGACAACACCCTCTTCGGCAAGCACCTTGCGATCGCGCAATACGCCCTGGCCAACATCGCCAACTATTCCATCTACATACAACATTCCCGCCGGCACCCTGCCTGCAAGTTCAATACCGTTGTCGGTGATCTCAATAACGTCGCCGTCTTCGCACAGCACAATGCGCGAGTCTGGAACGCCCATCGTGCGAGCATGCTTTGTGTTGGCAACCATGTGGTGGTACTCGCCATGGATTGGCACAAACCATTCCGGCTCAGTAATCGACAAGTACATCTTGAGGTCTTCGGCTTGTGCATGACCCGTTGCGTGAACGTCGGCAATGCCCGAGTGCACCACGTCGGCGCCAGCGCGCAGCAAGCCATCAATCACGCGATTGACATTGCTTTCGTTGCCAGGAATTGCGTGGCTCGAAAAAATCACCAAGTCTTTTGGCCCGATCTTGACAAACTTGTTATCGCCTCTTGCAAGCAGCGAAAGTGCGGCCATCGGCTCGCCTTGCGAACCAGTCGAGATGACACATACTTTTTCTGGTGGATAGTTGTCGATCTCTTCAATGTTGACAAATGCGTGATCGGGCAACTTGATGATGCCAAGGTCGCGCGCCATGCGCACGTTATTGATCATCGACCTGCCAAGTGTGGCCACTACTCTGCCGGCGTCAATCGCAGCCTCGGCGATTTGTTGCACGCGGTGAATGTGACTTGCAAAACTCGCGGTGATAATGCGCTCGGTCTTGTGCTCAGCAAACAACTGTCGCAACACCACACCAACACTGCGCTCGCTCGGAGCCGAACCGCGTTCTTCGGCATTTGTACTGTCGAGCATCAGTAAGCGAATTCCGTCGCCAGCAGCCAACGCGCCTAGTCGAGCCAAATCTGTTCGACGATCGTCAACCGGAGTCAGGTCGATCTTGAAGTCACCCGAGTGAATGATCACGCCTTGCGGTGTGTGCAATGCAATGGCGTGCGCAAATGGCACAGAGTGAGTGACAGGAATGAACTCGACATCAAAAGGCCCAATGCGACGGCGCTCGTTGTCGACAACTGGAATCAGTTCGGTTTTGCCCAACAACCCTGCTTCTTCGATGCGGTTGCGAGCCAGACCAAGAGTGACTGGCGAACCATATATAGGAAACGAAAGTTCGCGCAACAAAAATTGCAATCCGCCAACGTGATCTTCGTGGCCATGCGTGGCCACACATGCTTCGATGCGATGTGCGTTGTCGCGCAAATACGTAAAGTCGGGCAACACCAAGTCGATGCCGTGCATATCTGCATCTGGAAACATCAAACCGCAGTCAATCAACAACAGTCGATCGTCTTGCTCGATCACCATGCAGTTGCGACCTATTTCGCCCAGACCACCAAGAAAAATAATCCGGACTGGCGCTGCCATTATTTTTGCGCCAAGCGAGCAGCGCGCAAGTTTTCGAGAACTTTTTTGCCGCGCTCTTCAAGGCCAGCTGGTGGCGGACCCATCGGCAACCTTGCCTCGCCCACTTCAAGGCCGAGCAAATTCATCATCACCTTGCTTGGCAATGGGTTTGGATTGTCATCACCCGTCTCGAACGCAAAGCTCTCGAGCATGCGAGCATTTACGCGGCGCGCACCATCCACATCACCCTTTGCCCAACAATCAAACATCTCTTGGTGATCGCTTCCTGTCCAGTGTGTAGCCACACCAATCACGCCGCAACCACCAATAGCCATAAACGGAAGTGTGAACCCGTCATCGCCGCTATACAACTCGAAACCAGCAGGCGCTTGCGACATCAACACCGCAGACTCGGCTGGGTTGCCAGCAGCGTCCTTGACCGCAGCCACATTTTTTACTTCGCGGGCCAACTTGAGCAACAACTGTGTCGAGATCTTGCGACCAGTGCGCACGGGAATGTCGTAGACGACGACAGGCAACGCCGTTGCTGCACACATCGCACGCATATGCGCTTCAATGCCGGCTTGTGATGGACGGTTGTAATAAGGAGTAACAGCCAAGATTCCAGCAACACCCAACTTCGTTGCCTCTTTGGTTAAGTGCACCGAATGGGCAGTGTCATTTGTGCCCGTTCCAGCAATCACCGGAATCGTGACGGCCTCGACAACTGCTGCAAACAGACTTAAGCGCTCATCGTCGGTGAGCACAGGTGATTCACCCGTAGTGCCCGCAATAACGAGACCATCGTTGCCGTTGTCTTGCAACCATTTAGCAAGCCGTCTTGCACCATCCAGATTGAGTGCTCCGTTCTTATCGAACGGAGTAACCATTGCTGTTAGTACTCGACCAAACCTTGCCATGCGTTAGAGGCTATTCGCCAACAGTGGCAAGTGGCGCACCAATTTCAAACTTGGTGAACTCTTCGCCTGTGTCCTCATGATCTTCAAATTGGATGACATCCATTTCCTCGAAGCGATGACGCAGCCACTTGTCGTTGCGATCAAGCAAGCCCAACTTTTTACAGTTGGGAACAATCTTGGCAAACAACAATTGCTGAAAGAACTTGCGGGTTGGGTCATTGATCGTGATTGGCACTACATCGCGTGGCTTGACACCCATGCGCTCCCAAACTTCTTGTTGCAAGAATCGGTCACGCATACGGATGCTTGCTTCGAAAGCAAACTCTTGACGGTCTTTGATCTCTGCATCGGTCATGTCTTCATATGCTTCTTTGAGACTGAGCACGCCGAATGCCACGTGTCGAGCTTCGTCGCTCATGACATAGCGCAACAACTTCTTAAGTAGCGGCTCGCCTGTGAGTTCATGCAAGTAACCGAATGCTGCAAGTGCGAGCCCTTCGATCATGATTTGCATTCCTAAGTACGTCATGTCCCAACGACTGTCCTTGATGATGTCGTCCAACAACATCTTCAAGTGTGCATTGACGGGATACATGCCGCCCATTTTCTCGTCGAGGTAACGTGCGAAAACTTCTACGTGACGAGCCTCGTCTACTACTTGTGTGCTCGCGTACAACTTTGCGTCGTACCAAGGGACGGTCTCCACAATTTTGGCCGTGCAAATGAGAGCACCCTGTTCGCCGTGCAAAAACTGCGACAGCGTCCAACGACGTGACTCGATACCAAACTCCAACCATTCTTTATCATTCCATTTTGCAAGTGGAGTATTTGCATAAAGCGATGGATCAATTCCGCTGCCGATGAGTGCCTGGTCTGCAGTAATTGTTTTCTCGATGTCAACTGACGTGCTCCAGTCGAGATCAGTTGAACCATTCCATTGACCTGTCTTGGCTTTTTCATACAACTTGCGAAGTTGTGGACGAGCAAGTGAATAGTCCCACGTGAAGATGGTGTCGCCACCGCCCCTCACACTGTGTTGCACTTCGTTCGGATCAGTATTGACAACACTGAGAATTGCCTCAATGTCATTGATCTCTGAACGACCGATGATTTCCTCGTTGCTGGCGTGGGTAATAGTCATGCCCCACAGCCTATGACACAGCCCGAGGCTCAACTAGTGTTGGGCGCACCACTAACGAAAGGTTCATAATTTATGCGTAAATCAGCCAACAAGCGTGCCCTTCTTGCCCTCGTGGCAATCGGGTCCCTGACTTTGGGCGCCTGCGGAAGCAGCGATTCGTCGTCCGACACCACTGCCGCCGCTGCAGTATCAAGCGGAACTGGCAACGAATGCACCACCGGAAAAACTCTCACCGAGGGAACACTGACTATCGGCACTGGCAACCCAGCGTTCTCGCCATGGGTCGAAAATGACGCACCAGAATCTGGTGAGGGTTTCGAAGCTGCAGTGGCCTACGCAGTTGCAACCGCAATGGGATATGACAAAGCAAACGTTGCTTGGGTGCGCACAAGCTTCGACGAAGCTGTACAACCAGGAGCAAAAAACTTTGACTTCAACTTGCAGCAGTACTCCATCACCGAAGAGCGCAAGCAAACTGTGAGCTTTAGCGACTCCTACTATTCGACCAATCAAGCAATTGTTGGCTACGCCGACTCTGCCGCTACTGGTGCAACAACACTTGAGGCTCTGAAGGCTCTGAAGTTTGGCGTGCAGTCCGGCACCACCAGCTTGCAATTTCTCATCGACAACATTGCTCCGACAACTGAGCCTTACGTCTATGACGACAACGCTGCAGCAAAAGCAGCGCTTGAGGCCAAGCAGATCGATGCAATCGTTGTCGACTTGCCAACAGCGCTCTACATCAGTGCTGTAGAAATTGAAGGCTCAACCGTAATTGGACAGTTTCCTGCCGGTGAAGGCACCGATGCCGACCAATTCGGATTGGTCTTCGACCTTGACAATCCACTCGTTGATTGTGTCAACGTTGCATTGACTGCGATGAAAGATTCGGGTGAACTTGCTGCCATCGTGCAGACATGGCTGTCCGACAATCTTAAGGCACCAGTCATCAGCCTCGGCTAAGGACTACGTACGCAACTTCAAACCGAACGAAAAGAGTTTGAGCGACGGCAGCGCCGGCGCAGCAACACCATTGCTGCACTGAGCACTGCCGTCGTTGTTGCGTTGATCGTCATACTTGTTCCGCGCATGCCGCGCTGGGACAGAGTGAAGAAATCATTTTTTGATTGGGAACGTCTCACCGACTCATTTCCCCGGCTTCTCGACGCATTTGTGCTTGACATCAAAATCTTTGCGTGGACGACACCGTGCATCTTGATCGTTGCGGTATTGATTGCGATCGCCCGCAGCACGCGCACTCCTGCACTGTTTCCAGTGCGCATCTTCGTTATCGCATACACCGACATCATGCGCGGTGTGCCAGTGATCTTGTGGATCTATCTCGTTGGGTTTGGTGTGCCGGGCATCGGTCTTGAGCGTCCGTGGAATTCGCCACTCATCTGGGGATCGGTCGCACTTGGAATGACGTATAGCGCGTACGTTGCAGAAGTTTTTCGTGCAGGTATCGAAAGCGTCCATGAAAGTCAGCGCGCTGCTGCTCGTTCACTTGGGCTCTCGAGTGCACAAACCATGCGCCATGTGATATTGCCTCAAGCAATTCGCCGCGTCGTTCCTCCACTGATGAACGACATGGTCAGTTTGCAAAAAGACGTTGCGCTCGTCAGCCTCATCGGCCCAATTGAAATCTTGCGCCAAGCTGGCATCGACAAGGCAAAATTTGCGAACTTCACACCGTTTGTAGGCGCAGCACTCATCTTTCTTGCAATCACTATTCCACTCACTCGCCTAACCGACTGGCTGCTCACTCGCGAACGCGACCGCACCGGAGCGAGCAAAATCCGATGAGCACAACATTATGAACGCGAAACTCACACTCAACTCTGTTGCCAAATCATTTGGCGAAAATCAGGTATTGCGCAACATCAGTCTGACGATCAACACCGGAGAAGTCGTCTCATTCATCGGTGCTAGTGGCTCTGGCAAAACAACTCTGCTGCGTTGCATCAACTTGCTCGAAACAGTTGACAACGGATCGATTCTGCTCGACGGCACCGACATCACTGCCGTTGGGCTTGATGCCAACCCCATCCGTCGCCGCATCGGCATCGTGTTCCAGAGTTTCAATCTGTTCCCACACCTCAGCATTCGTCGCAATGTCACACTGGCTCTCACCGAAGTGTTGGACAAGTCAGCCGATGACGCAAATGAGACTGCAATCAACCTGCTTGCACGATTTGGATTGTCTGAGAAGATTGACTCGTACCCAGACAGACTTTCAGGCGGCCAGCAACAACGTGTGGCCATTGCTCGGGCGCTTGCACTCAACCCCGAAGTGTTGCTGCTTGACGAAATCACCTCTGCTCTCGACCCCGAGTTGGTGGGAGAAGTACTCGATGTGGTGCGCGAGCTCAAAGGCAGCGGCATCACGCTGTTGCTGGCTACTCACGAGATGGGTTTTGCTCGCGAGATTAGTGACCGCGTGTGTTTTCTTGCCGACGGCGTTGTGGCCGAGATGGGTCTACCCGAGCAAATCTTCTCGCACCCAACCGACCCTCGCACACAACAATTTTTGCAACGCGTGATTGCTGCCGGCCGCTTGCGCGGCTAGTTATTAGTAAAACTAATTTCAGGCATCTGGCAAGACATAGTCGGCATACTGCTCGCGCAATGTCTTTTTTGAAAACTTGCCAACGCTCGTCTTTGGCACTTCATCAATAAACACAACGTCATCGGGAACCTGCCACTTGGCAAGACGCGGACGTACATAGTCGAGCACTTCTGCCTTTGTGAGAGTCTCGCCCGGATTGAGCACTACGCATGCAAGCGGACGCTCCGACCACTTTGGATGCGTCACGCCAACTACAGCGGCTTCTTTAATCTTTGGATGCGACATCAATTCGTTTTCGATCTCGACTGATGAGATCCACTCACCACCCGACTTAATCAAGTCTTTTGTGCGATCGACCAATCGGATA
>Ga0209297_1001480_pt1 | contig 13662 bp, 9 predicted proteins | sample S_130805_MF_Meta_FD_187322 | JGI IMG/M metagenome (GOLD analysis project Ga0209297, IMG submission 187322) | Freshwater microbial communities from Lake Simoncouche, Canada to study carbon cycling - S_130805_MF_MetaG (SPAdes) (version 2) | ecosystem: Environmental > Aquatic > Freshwater > Lake ... | reverse complement strand
GGCGCAAGAGTAAGAGCTAAGAAAAATAGGATTGCAGAGAGGGCAAGTGCACGCCCCGATGTACGTCGACGCGTGAAACTTAACTGTCGTCGACGTGCCATCGGTAGCCTACTTAAGCCTTAAAGCGTGGAAAAGCCCCGCGACCGGCATAACGCGCACCAGCCTGTAGCTCTTCTTCGATTCGAAGTAGTTGATTATATTTTGCAACACGCTCTGTGCGTGCTGGGGCGCCAGTTTTAATCTGTCCGCAGTTAAGAGCAACAGCCAAATCGGCAATTGTCGTATCTTCAGTCTCACCTGAACGATGACTCATCATTGTTCGGTAGCTTGCATGGTGCGCCATTTCAACGGCATCAATTGTCTCTGTCAGAGTTCCAATTTGGTTGACCTTAACAAGAAGTGCGTTGGCAGTGTTGCCAGCGATTCCACGTGCAAGACGCTCAGGATTAGTAACAAATAAATCATCGCCAACGATCTGAATACGGGAGCCAAGAACATCGGTCATCGTGGTCCAGCCTGCCCAATCCTCTTCATTGAGTGGATCTTCGATTGAAACGATTGGATAGGAATCAACGAGGGATGTGTAATAGGCGATCATTTCATCTGAAGTCTTGAGTGCACCTTCGAACTTATATTTGCCGTCCACATGGAACTCAGTGGCGGCAACATCCATTGCAAGTGCGATATCAGTGCCTGGCTTTAAGCCGGCTGCAGTAATCGCTTCGAGAATTAAATCGAGTGCTGCGCGGTTGCTCTCAAGGTTTGGCGCAAAACCACCTTCGTCGCCGACGCTTGTAGCAAGTCCGCGCTTTTTAAGAACGGCTTTAAGAGCGTGATAAATCTCAGCGCCCCATCGCAATGATTCGCGGAAGGTTGGTGCACCAATTGGTGCGATCATGAACTCTTGAATATCAACGTTTGTATCGGCATGTGCACCGCCGTTGAGAATATTCATCATTGGAACTGGAAGTAGATGGGCATTTGGCCCACCCAAGTAACGAAAGAGTGAGAGGTCGGCAGATTCGGCCGATGCCTTAGCAACGGCAAGGGAAGCGCCCAAAATTGCATTGGCACCCATGCGTGACTTGTTCTTCGTTCCATCGAGCTCAATCATCGCTGCATCGATTAAGCGCTGATCTTGTGCATCAAAGCCAATAATCTCTGGCGCGATTTCATCGTTTAGAAATGCGATCGCCTTTTCAACACCCTTACCTAGATAACGCGTTCCGCCATCGCGTAATTCGGCGGCTTCAAATGCACCTGTTGATGCCCCGCTTGGAACTGCAGCGCGTGCTTGTGTGCCATCTTCTAATTCGATTTCAACTTCTACCGTTGGATTTCCACGGGAGTCGAGAATTTCGCGGGCTCCAAGAGCTTCGATTATTGCCATAGCGTTTCTCCTTCGTCACTTACATCTATATTCGGGTGAGAGACCTCAACGCTGAAATCGCACAAACTTTACTGGGCTAATCCTACCGCGCCTCCGTGGCCGCTATTTGTTGGCTCAAACGCATCGCCTCCTTCCGAAGGGCCGATTCTGCATCTATGCCATTGGCATGAGCCCACGCAATGACGGTCAAGAGCGCTTCTCCCACGCTACTTTCATCGGCCGCTTTATTCAGATCTATTGCAGGTGGGGTCACAACGTCGACACCGTATTTAGATGCGCGATATAAAAGTTTTTCAATTAATGGCAACGCGGGTTGCGCCATGGCGATTCCATCAAGGGCCGATGTTCGCCCCTTCTCCTGCTTTTTAATCTCTTCCCAATTCTGTAACACTTCAGCTGAATCACGCACTTCAACTCCGGCAAAGACATGCGGGTGGCGGCGGATTAATTTATCGGCGATAGATTCGGCAACATCTTGAATGGAAAATGGATCGTTGGGATCTTCTTCGGCGATACGAGCATGAAAATAAACTTGAAGGAGGACATCACCGAGCTCTTCGCGCATATCAACACGGTTACCGCTTTGCACGGCATCAACAAACTCGTATGACTCTTCTAATAAATATTTGAGTAACGACTCATGAGTTTGTTCGGCATCCCAAGGACATCCTCCGGGTGAGCGAAGTTGGTCCATAACTTCAACAAGGCGTTGAAGTTGTGAACCTTCCATCGGCGTAAATTACTTAGTTGCTGGAGTGACTGCAGGACTTGCAGAGTCAACTGCAACTACATCTGCAACTGCGCCATCCCATGTGCCATAACGTGGATTAACAGTTACACCGAGCTCTTTTGCCTTTGCGACAACGAGCTTTTGTACTGCTGCGCCAAGGTCTGCTTGTGCAACTCCGCTTGCCGTTAATGCCTGGCTAATCTTGTCTGAAAATGTCATCGCCTCTATGTATGTATCTAGATCATTGGGTGCGATACCAGCACTTACGAGGGCTTTAGGTAATCCTTCAGCGCCTCCAACTTGATCGACAATACTTTGACGGCGAGTATCGATTTCAGCCTTCGAGACTGTAATTTTCAACTCTTCGCCTGTGGCACGAAGCAAGGCGGTTAATAAGTGAAAGCGAAGTTGTCCGCGGTTGAGTGCCTCGCCGGTTTCCAACTGCATCTGTGATGTATCGACTCCAGCACGAGCTGCAAGAATGGCATCAATACTTGACTGCACAGTTGCTTGGGTAATTTTTGTACTGCCAAGAGTTGCTGCCGCGCCAACTTGAGAACAACCAGTTAGTAATAGTGCAGCTGCTACGGTCATTACGGCCAGAATCTTCTTCACTATGAACTCGCTTTCGGTGGTGGGCACAATTGGTTTACGGCCTCGATGACCCAGGCCAGAAGAGAAGTATCCACTATGGCAGGTGCGTTCTCTGACGGATTCCATGTATCAGGCTTCTTTAAGGCCACTAATACCGTGCTGGCCGCTGATTTATAGAGTGAGCCTGGATATAAACGTGACAGGCGTAACGCCTTGGACTCAGGCAACGTTAAGGGCGCCAAGCGCAGGAACTTTCCTTGAACCACGACCTCGGTCAATGCAGCTGCTTTTGCCAGCGCACGAAGAGATGCCACGCCCAATAGGGCTACAGCCTCTGCTGGGAGTTCTCCAAAGCGATCTAGTAACTCGGCTCGAATCGAATCTACATCATCATTATTTTTAACATCGGCTAAGCGGCGATATAGATCAAGACGTAGGCGCTCACCGGGAACATACTCAGTGGACAGGTGTGCATTGATTGGAAGTTCGATTTTACAGTCGCTAACTCTTTCTTCCGTTTCAATGATTCCCTTTTTGTAATCATTAACCGCTTCGCCAACCATGCGCATATATAAATCAAAGCCCACATCGGCGATATGGCCTGATTGTTCGCCACCCAATAGATTTCCAGCACCACGAATCTCTAGATCTTTTAACGCCACTCGCATTCCAGAGCCAAGATCGGTGTTTGCCGCAATAGTTGTTAATCGCTCATGTGCGAGTTCGGATAGCGGTTGATCGGCTGGGTAGAGAAAATATGCATACGCCCTTTCACGGCCACGCCCAACGCGACCACGTAGTTGGTGAAGTTGCGATAGACCGAAGCGGTCGGCTCGTTCAACGATTAAAGTATTTGCATTTTGAATATCTAAGCCGCTTTCAACAATAGTTGTGCTCACAAGAACATCGAAATCGCGGTTCCAAAAACCTAGGATTACATCCTCAAGTGCGCCTTCGCTCATCTGACCATGTGCAATCCGAATGCGCGCTTCAGGCACAAGCTCTTGTAAACGCGATGCCGCCTGATCAATAGTTTCAACTCGGTTGTGAAGATAGAAAATCTGACCATCGCGCAGAAGCTCGCGGTGAATCGCCGCCGTAATCTGGCCCTCTTCAGCCGGGCCAACGTAAGTCAAAATAGGATGGCGCTCTTCAGGAGGCGTCGTAATCGTGGACATTTCGCGAATTCCAGTGACGGCCATCTCTAAAGTTCGCGGAATTGGCGTTGCCGACATAGCTAAAACATCGACAGTGGTGCGCATCTTCTTTAAAGCCTCTTTTTGTTCAACTCCAAAACGCTGCTCCTCATCGACAATGACTAAACCTAAATCCTTAAAGACAACATCTTTAGAGAGAATTCTGTGCGTGCCGATAACAACATCCACGCTTCCATTTGATAATCCCTCAATAATCTCTTTACCCTCTTTAGCTGTATTAAAGCGCGATAGGCCAGCGGTTTTTAGAGGAAAGCCTGCGTAACGCTCATTGAAAGTCTTTGTATGTTGTTGGACAAGCAGAGTAGTAGGAACAAGCACTGCCACCTGTTTGCCATCTTGAACGGCTTTAAAAGCGGCGCGAATAGCAATTTCAGTTTTTCCATAGCCAACATCTCCGCAGATGATTCGATCCATCGGGTATGGGCGCTCCATGTCGGCCTTGACATCATTAATAGTTGAAAGTTGATCTGGTGTTTCAATATAGGAGAATGAGTCCTCAAGTTCGCGTTGCCAAGGAGTATCGGGTGAGAATGCAAAACCGGGCGAGCTGGTACGTGCGGCATATAAACGGATTAGCTCTCCAGCAATTTGGCGCACAGCTTTACGTGCGCGACCCTTTGCTTTCTGCCATTCACCACTGCCAATTCGATGCACGGTTGGCGCCTCCCCGCCGACGTATTTACTTACCTGTTCAAGCGCGTCCGTCGGCACAAAGATTCGATCTCCCGGTTGTCCCCGCTTTGCCGATGCATATTCAATAACTAAGTACTCTCGTGTTACATCGGCAACCGTGCGCTGAACTAACTCAACGTAGCGTCCGATTCCATGTTGTTCGTGGACAACAAAATCGCCGGCTCGAAGCTCAAGGGGATCAATGGCCGCCTTTCGCTTTGAAGGTAAGCGCTGGTTATCTTTAACACTGCCCTTGCTTCCAGTTAAATCCCGCTCAGTCATGAAAAAGATCTGATCACTCTGACTCTCATAACCATGTGCAATAACCGAGGTGGTTAAGTGGATGCTGCCCTTCGTTGGCGTGGCACTTAACTGTTCAACAATATGCACCGGTAAATCTGCGTTACGAAAAATCCCGGCATAACGCTCGAGCATGCCATGGCCGTGCGTAGCAAAGACAACGGTGAAGTGGGCCTCAACAGCCTCGCGCAGTGCTGCAATTGTGCGGTCAATATCCCCGCGCATCGGATCGATCGCTCGGTAGTCTAAAAACTCAGTATCCTCGGCAAGATCGCTTCCAAAGGGTGAGAAATTTATCTCCCTAAAACCACACGTAGCAATCTCTTCTTCAAAGATATCCCATGACATATACGTGCCCGAGCCGTCATGAATTGGAGCGATGGCCCCATGGGCGGCATTTGACCATGATGCGTTGAGAAACTCTTCATTAGTTGCAAGAAGGTCCCCTGCGCGCGATCTGATTCGCTCGTAATCAATGAATACAACCCGTGTATTACTGGGCATCCTTGCCAGAAGGGTCTGCGTCTCCTCAATCAGAAGTGGGATCAACGACTCCATTCCTTCAAAAGAAATTCCTTCACTTATTTTTTCTAATAGCTCGCTTGCACTAGGCAGGCTCTCTTTAAGCTCTAGAGCATGTGCACGAATTGTCGGGGTAATTAAAAACTCGCGGCATGGAAAGATTTCGATACTGCCTATAACTGGAGCGAAAGTTCTTTGGTCGGCAACCTCAAAGTAACTAATATCCTCAATCTCATCACCGAAAAAATCTATCCGTACTGGATGTGCACTGAGTGGCAAAAAAAGATCGATAATTCCACCGCGCACTGCAAACTCACCACGGCGCTCTACTAAATCAGTGCGCGTATATGCAAGGGCTGCTAAATGGCGAACTAGTAGATCGAGTGATTGCTCTTTGCCAATCTCTAATTTCATTAACTCGGACTTTCCAAGATCGCCAATAATGCGATGAATTGCACCGCGCACGGGAGTAACAACGATTGGATTAACTCTTTGTTTCTCCCCTAGTGAATAGAGCGTTGCAATGCGCCTTGCAACTGTGTCGCTTCGAGGGCTTAGGCGCTCATGTGGCAGCGTCTCCCAGGCTGGAAACTCCATAACGTTGTTATGTAGTTCGCGCAGTTCACTGACTAAATCCTCAGCGCTCCTACTTGAACTAGTGATGACCAAAATCGGTGATTCATCGGCCTTGGCTGCAAGTAAAAAGGGATACATCGCCGAAGGTGCCACGATATGAGATGCATGGAGCGTTGAAGGCAAAGTATTAATTAATCCCCGCATCGTGCACCTCCCCGAGAAACGCCCTAAGGCCCCGTTCCCAAATGGGAGGGGGCTAATGAACTCATTCTAATTTGTCGCCAACACTTGCGGCGAACTGAGAGGATAGGCCAATGAGCATGGATGGCTTCGGTGGCGCAGTAGCAGCAGATGATGCTGAGCTGCGCAGCGATGTGCGCAAGCTCGGAGATTTGCTTGGCCAGACTCTTGTGCGCCAGGAGGGGCCAGAACTTCTAGCCCTCGTTGAAAAGGTTCGAATGGCCGTGCGCGAAGGCGATGGCGTGGAGCTTCTTGCATCGCTCTCTGTTGAAGATTCAGTCCAGTTAGTACGAGCCTTTAGTACATATTTCAATCTGGCCAATATTGCAGAGCAGGTACACCGCGCACGAGTTCTCGCCGATGCACGTGCAGAGGGCGGATCATGGCTGACGCGAGCAGTCGACAAAATTGAAATCGCGCTAAAGGCGCAAACACCTGGACATGAACTATCAAGTGCCGAGATTTCGCAGTGGATAAATGAAATGTCGGTGCGCCCTGTCTTTACTGCACATCCAACAGAGGCTGCGCGCCGTTCGGTGTTGAGCAAGATGGGGCGGATTGCGGATTTACTTGAGGATTCGCGTAATCCTTCACAGGCAGAACGCCTTGCCGAAACTATCGACCTGCTGTGGCAGACCGATGAACTTCGAGTTGGACAGCCTGAGCCACTTGATGAAGCTATGAATGCGCTCTATTACCTCGATGATTTGTTTAGACAAACGGTTCCAGAAGTTCTTAATGACTTTGCACGCGAGATGAAGCGCATCGATGTCGTCGTACCGGTTACCGCCCGCCCTTTAACTTTTGGAAGTTGGATCGGTGGAGACCGAGACGGTAACCCAAATGTGAATGCTCAAGTCACCACCGATGCAATGGTGCTTCAAGTCGGTCATGCAATTCGAACAACAATTGCGGCGATGGATGCTCTACGCCAGATGCTTTCAATTTCTACTCGAATCATTGGGGCAACTCCTGAGTTGACCGCCTCCGTTGAGAATGATTTAAAGTACATCACCGAGTTCGAACCGCGTTTCCTTCGTCTTAACGCGCAAGAGCCATATCGATTAAAGGCCACTGCGATTGTTCATCGCCTAGCGCTAACGCGTGATCGCCACGCAAAAGCTGCGCCACATGTTGAGCACCGAGATTATGCAGATGCCTCTGAACTAATAAAAGATTTAATGCTTATGCGCGACTCGCTCTTTGCACACAAAGGCGGTCTTATCGCAACAGGCCTACTAGAGCGCACGATTCGAACGGTAGCTGCCTTTGGTATTACGCACGCAACAATGGATATACGCGAGCATTCAGATGCTCACCATCATCTCCTGAAGCAGGCCACGAATATTGCGGGTTACCTTGAAAAAACACATGAAGAAAAGTTCGAGATTCTGGCTGCTTTCTTAGCCAATGACACAAATCTGGATGCGACCAGCTTGGATAGCCAGGCACAAAAGACGCTCGATACATTCTTTGCAATCTCCGATTTGATAGATCGCTTTGGCTCAGAGGCGATTGAAACTTACATCGTCTCAATGACTAAGGGCGCAGATGATTTAATCGCCGCCGTTGTTATTGCCCAGCAGGCCGGGCTTGTTAACCTTCACAATAAGAAGGCACGAATTGGCTTTGCGCCGTTGCTTGAGACTGTTGCCGAACTTCGTGCTGCAGGTGAAATCCTTGACAAACTATTGAGCAATCCCGCCTACCGCTCACTTGTTTCGCTGCGCGGAGATGTCCAAGAAGTAATGCTGGGATATTCAGACTCTAATAAAGATGCAGGTATTGCAACGAGCCAATGGGAAATCCACCGTGCCCAACGCTCTCTTAGAGATGTAGCAATGCGACATGGCGTTAGGTTGCGCCTTTTCCATGGCCGCGGAGGATCCGTTGGCCGTGGTGGTGGACCAACGTATGAGGCTTTAATCGCACTTCCATGGGGCTCGGTTGATGGACAGATCAAGATGACCGAGCAGGGCGAAGTTATTAGCGACAAGTATTCCTTGGCATCCCTGGCCCGCGAAAATATTGAGCTAACTCTTGCGGCATCCCTTGAAGCAACTGTTCTCAATCGCGCTCCTCGCCAATCACCAGAGGATTTATCGAGCTGGAATGATTGCATGCAGTTAGTTAGCGATAGTTCCTTCGCTACATATCGCGCGTTGATCGACCACCAAGACTTGCCTGCATATTTTTATGCATCAACTCCAGTTGAGCAGTTAGGCAATCTCTTCTTAGGTTCGCGCCCATCGCGCCGACCTGATGCTCATGGCGGATTAGATGCACTGCGCGCGATTCCCTGGGTATTTGGATGGACCCAGTCTCGCCAAATCGTTCCCGGGTGGTTTGGTGTCGGCTCTGGTCTCAAAGCGGCGCGCGAGGCTGGAAAAACTAATGTTCTTGCCACAATGCTTGAAGAGTGGCACTTCTTCAATACCTTTATTAGCAACGTTGAAATGACTTTAGCTAAAACAGATTTGTCTCTGGCACGTCGCTATGTTGATGCGCTCGTTCCCGAAGGGCTTCATCACTTCCTAGATACAATCCAAGTTGAGTTTGATTTAACCGTGGCCGAGATTTTACTCTTAACCAAGAAGAGCTCATTATTAGGAGATCAAGCGATTTTGGCACGAACTTTGCAGGTTCGAGATGCTTATCTATCACCTATCCACTTATTGCAGATTAACCTGCTCAAGCGCGTTCGAGATGCCCAAGGCAATGTTGATCCAATAGTGCAGCGGGCATTACTACTAACTATTAACGGGGTTGCCGCAGGTCTTAGAAATACTGGTTAGAAGTTAGCTGTTGAAAGCGGTTTGAGTTCGCTCAAGGCCATGCGTTATTAAGGACTCCACAACATCTGCGCCACGGTCAATAAACTCGGGCAAATCTTTTTGCTCAATCTTTGAAAAAGCTTTAAGAACAAAGTCAGCAGGATCTTGTTGACCCATGGGTCTTCCTATTCCAAGGCGCACACGGTAATAGTCGGGAGTTCCAAAGGCTGAACTCATTGATTTAAGTCCATTATGACCATTGTCGCCACCACCGATTTTGCTGCGGATAGTTGCAAATGCAATGTCGAGCTCATCATGTAAGGCAATGATGTTTTGTGTTTGAACAGAGTAAAAACTTGCAAGAGCCTTTATCGGCCCACCGGTCTCATTCATGTAGCCCTTGGACTTGGCAAGAATTATTGACTGGGTATTTTCTCCCGTGCCTAATTTATAGGCTGCAATTTCAGTACGAGATTTGTGTGAAGTTAATTTAATGCTGTGACGGCGAATAAGCTCGTCGATAACCATCTGACCTACGTTGTGACGGGTGGCAGCGTATTGATCGCCCGGATTACCGAGCCCCACTACCAACCACGTCATAACGGTAATGGTAAGGGTTAAGCGTCCTTCTTTTCTGCATCAGCATCAGCAACAGGTGCATCTGCCGCGGCTACAACTGGTGCAACCTCTTCAGAGGCTGTTGAACGCTCTGATAGGTGGATAACAATCATCTTTGCATCTGATTCAAGCTCTACTCCTGCTGGAAGAACTACGTCGCCGGCATAAAGTGAGAGTCCAGCTGCAAGGCCAGTGATATCGAGTTCAAAGAAGTTTGGAATTGAAGTGGCTTCAACTCGTACATCGATTGTGTTGTTTACATGCTCAAGTACGCCATCGCGATCTTGCTCACCGATTGCGTGAACTGGAACAGAGACAACAACTTTTTCTCCACGACGAACTAGTACCAAGTCAATGTGCTCAAGAATCTGCTTAAGTGGGTGGCGAACAATCGCCTTTGGAAGTGTGAGTTCGGTCTTTCCATCAATCACGATGTCGAGCAAAACGTTTGACTGCTTAAGCGCAACGCCAAGTTCGCGAGCTGGCAGTGTGATGTGCTGTGGCTTTTCACCGTGACCGTAGATAACGGCAGGAACTAAGCCATCGCGACGTGCACGACGTGAAGCGCCTTTACCAAATTCGGTACGAACGACGCCATTGATAGTGATCTCTGCCATTTTGTTTCCCCTTAAATAAATTTTTCTCTGAGAACTTCGGTGCTTACACAAAGTCCCAGCAGGAAAACTAACCCACACCGTCGATTACGGAAGTAAATTCATACCCTCGCCGGAACAGCCCAAAGGTTAGCCTGCGAGGTGCAGATTGTGCAAATTGCGCTTATGAAAGGCCGTCAAAGAGGCTTGTGACTGAGCCATCCTCAAAGACTTCACGGATTGCCCGTGCCAAGAGTGGGGCGATTGATAGAACAGTAAGCCCATCGAATTTTTGATCATCAGATATTGGCAGAGTATTTGTAATAACAACTTCAGATGCTCTGCAATCACGCAATCGTTCAACTGCAGGGCCTGATAAAACTGCGTGAGTTGCAGCGATAATGACATCTTTTGCGCCAGCTTCAAATAAAGCATCGACTGCCTTAGTGATGGTGCCAGCCGTATCGATCATGTCATCGATAACTACGCATGTCTGTCCCTGCACATCACCGACGACGCGACCAACAGTTGCCTCATTTGGAATGCGCGGATCGCGGGTTTTGTGAATAAATGCAATTGGACAGCCGCCCAGTAAATCTGACCAACGTTCAGCAACTCGTACTCGGCCTGAATCCGGCGAAACAATTGTTAAACGGCTGCGATCAACTTTGCTGCCGACATAGTTTGCAAGCATTGGTAATGCAAAAAGATGATCTACCGGACCATCAAAGAAACCTTGAATCTGCGAGGTGTGTAAATCTACGCACATCAATCGATCAGCGCCTGCAGTTTTGAAGAGATCGGCCATCAGGCGAGCGGTTATTGGTTCGCGTCCGCGGCTCTTCTTATCTTGACGGGCATAACCATAAAATGGCGCAACAACTGTGATGCGTTTTGCAGATGCACGCTTAAGTGCATCGACCATTATGAGCTGTTCCATGATCTGTTTATTAACTGGAGTTGTATGGCTTTGAATAACAAATGCGTCGCACCCTCGAACTGACTCTTCGAATCGCACAAAGATTTCACCATTTGCGAAGTCATAGGCAGATGTTGGTGTTAATGGAATGCCGAGTTCTTCGGCAACCTGATCGGCTAATTCTGGAAATCCGCGACCTGCAAAAAGACGTAATTTCTTTTCGGACGATAAACGGATTTCGCTCATTTATTAGCCTTTCTTCTCTTTAGCTTCGGCTGCGGACGCTGACATTGAGCCTGCACGCTTGCGCATGACCCAACCTAATACATTTCTCTGCTTTGCTCTGCCAACACCAATTGCACCTGCCGGAACATCTTCTGTTATGACAGAACCTGCCGCCGTATATGCCCCGTCACCAATAGAAACAGGGGCCACGAGCATCGTGTCACTACCAATACGTACGTGATCTCCGACCGTTGTGTGATGCTTATCAACTCCGTCGTAGTTCACAAAAATAGTCGCAGCACCGATATTGCTTCCCTCACCGATAGTTGCATCCCCCACATATGAAAGATGCGGAACCTTTGAGCCAGTGCCGAGCGTTGAGTTCTTCATCTCAACGAAGGCTCCTGCCTTCGCACTATCGCCTAATACTGTTCCACTTCGAAGATATGTAAATGGGCCAACGGTTGCCGCCTCACCAATCACCGAATCAGTGGCGATGGATTCAAGGACAGATGCGCCCTCTTTAACGACGCAATCAGTAAGTGTTGTTCGCGGGCCAATAACGGCACCGGTTGCAATCGTTGTTAAACCTAAAATCGCACTTCCTGGGTGCACTGTGACATCAGGTGAGAGTTTGGCTGTTGCATCTATCCATGTTGTCGTTGGATCAATAATTGTTACACCGTCGCGCATCCATTGATCGTTAATTCGATCGCGCAACAGCGCAGCACTTTCTGCTAATTGAACACGGTCATTGACACCTAAAATCTCAGTGAAATCTTCAAGCAGAATCGCAGCAATTGATTCATCTGCCGTCTTTAAGATTCCAATTACATCGGTTAAGTAGAGCTCTCCCTGTGAGTTTGAATCAGTAATCTCGCCGATAGCACTCGCCAGTTTGGCGCTATCGAAGGCGTAAACACCTGAGTTAATCTCAAAAATAAATCTTTCATCCTCTGTCGCATCGCGCTCTTCAACGATTCGCAAAAGCTCGCCGCTATCGCCACGAATAATGCGACCATAGCCCGTTGGCTCTGGATGCTCTGCAGTTAAAACCGAGGCGGCAAAATTTCCAGCCTCGTGCGCATCAAGAAATGCCGCTAGTGATTGACCGGTCAGCATTGGAGTATCTCCGGCTAAAACTAAGGTGGTGCCTGCTGGTGCTGTGCCTGCGAGCGCTAACTGCGTGGCATGCCCTGTGCCTCCGCGCTTTTCTTGAAAGACGATAGTTGCGCTCGGTGAAATCTCCGCAACATGCGTCTCAACGCTAATGCGATTGGCGCCGACGACGACGCGAATGTGAGTGGGCTCTAGGTGATCAACTGCTGCAAGTACATGTCCAAGAAGGGATCGTCCTGCAACGCTATGGAGAACTTTTGCTTGACCTGATTTCATCCGTGTGCCGTCACCTGCTGCTAGAACAATCACGGTTTCTACGGCCACGGTGCAAGTCTATCGGTGGCCTTGCCTAATACTTATCGCTGCCCCTGATGGCTCCGCCACCAGGTATCGATCCTGGACCCTGGGCTTCAAAGGCCCATGTGCTAGCCACTACACAATGGCGGAACCCGTATTCTCCCTCATAAAGGGTGGTGCTCATGACCACTCGGCCATGCAATTAGGTGAGAACTTTTGCCCCAGCAACTGGTCCATAGGCACGGGCAACGCTTCCGACCACACCACTTGCCGTTAATGCCACAGCTAAATCAAGGCCCGCCTCTTCATCGCTAACCAAAAATGCAACGGTTGGCCCAGATCCTGACACCAGTGCGCCGAGGGCTCCATACTCTTGACCAACATCTAGAACTAATCGCAGCGCTGGACGTAGTGAACATGCCGCCGCCTGTAAATCATTTACAAGATGCGCACCCACTGCCTTTGGATCTGCAGCAAGTAGCGCCTGCATTAACTGCTCATTTGTTGCAGGCTCTGCGATTTCTAACTCAGAGCGAAGACGATCGCATTCACCATATACAGCAGGCGTCGATAAACCAACACTAGATAACGCTAATACCCAGTGATATGTACCGCGTGAAAGAGCGGCAGTTAATTGATCACCATGTCCTGTACCAATCGCGGTTCCACCGCTTAACATAAATGGAACATCACTTCCTAACTGTGCGGCAACTTCTGACATCTCTTCGCGGCTCATTCCAAGCGAATATAAATAATCGATTGCAACAATTGCCGCTGCAGCATCTGCGCTGCCGCCTGCCATACCTCCTGCAACTGGGATTGATTTCTTAATCTCCAGATGTGCATCGATTACTAAGTCATACTCTTTTGCCATTA
>Ga0209297_1001472_pt1 | contig 13697 bp, 14 predicted proteins | sample S_130805_MF_Meta_FD_187322 | JGI IMG/M metagenome (GOLD analysis project Ga0209297, IMG submission 187322) | Freshwater microbial communities from Lake Simoncouche, Canada to study carbon cycling - S_130805_MF_MetaG (SPAdes) (version 2) | ecosystem: Environmental > Aquatic > Freshwater > Lake ... | reverse complement strand
CCATTGGTGAAGTAACCGATGGCGATCGATTAATAATCACTTGGAATGATGAAACGATTGTCGATGTCCCACCACGTACCGTGGCCCACGATGGTCCGGTATATAACCGTCCAATGGCACAACCTGGATATATCGATGAAGTCAACTCACAAAAAGTAAATCTTCCGATTCCAAGCAATGCAGCCGAGGTAAAAGCGGCCGTATTAAAACTTGCCGGGGCGCCTAACTTGGCCGATAAGTCTTGGGTGACTTCTCAATATGATAAATATGTTCAAGGAAATACGATTCAATCACAGCCCGATGACTCTGGAATGGTTCGAATAGATGAGTCCACTCACTTAGGTGTTGCTATCTCAACGGATGCAAATGCAAACTGGTCATATTTGAATCCCTATGAAGGTGCAAAGTTGGCTCTGGCAGAGGCGGCACGAAATATTGCAACTGCTGGTGCGCGTCCTTTGGCCGTTACTAACTGTCTTAACTTCGGCTCACCTGAAGATCCAGGCGTCATGTGGCAGTTCGCCGAATCTGTACGTGGGTTAGCAGATGGCTGTTTAGAGATGGGCTTGCCAGTAACAGGCGGTAACGTCTCTTTCTATAATCAAACGGGCAGTGTTGCTATCTTGCCGACTCCGGTAATCGGAGTCTTAGGCGTAATTCAAGATGTTCGCACTCGCACACCGATGAGTTTTGATGTCGCGGGTTTAGATCTATATCTTCTCGGTGAAACACATGAAGATTTAGCGGGCAGTGAATGGGCCTTCTTGCACTCTCAACGTGTGGGTCAATCACCCACAGCTGATTTAGCCCGTGAGATGCGGCTTATAGAGCTTCTATTGGCCGGGCATGAGACCAAACTGTTTAGTGCTGCTCATGATTTGAGTCAGGGTGGATTATCAGCAGGATTAACTGAAATGGTTCTTCGTTACTCAGTCGGTGCGGTTATTACATTAGAAAACGTAGGAGTAGACCTTCTCAGTGAATCACCTGGGCGAGTAGTAGTGGCGATAGAGAATCACAAAGGTGCTGAACTTAAAGCACTTGCAGATAATTACGCAATCGCATTAACAAAAATCGGCACAACGGGCGGTGAGTCATTAACAATTAATGACTGTGTTATTGAACTGAGCGAACTTCGCACAGCGCATGCTTCGACCTTTCCACAATTGTTTGGTTGATAACAGTGCGAGATCCTAAGATTTTGGAAGAGGTCAAAAGCACATTGGCGCTTCTGACAGCTAAGGCTCCGGGACGGGCAATTGAGGTTCGTGTGCCACCATATGCTGCAGTCCAATGCGGTGATGGTCCAACACATACTCGTGGAACCCCAGCAAATGTCATTGAAATGGATGCACAGACCTGGCTCGCACTTGCCTCTGGAGAAACGACGTGGATCAACGCGCTCAATAGCGGCGCAATCACGGCTTCAGGAGTCCGTGCAGATTTAACAGAGTACTTACCGCTTAGGATTAACGCATGAGCCGACGCCCCGATGGATTGTTAAATCACAATGTGTTGGATGCAGATAAAGGTCCACAAGATGCCTGCGGAGTATTTGGTGTCTGGGCACCCGGAGAAGAAGTAGCAAAGCTAGCATTCTATGGTCTGTATGCACTTCAACACCGTGGCCAAGAGTCGGCTGGAATTGCGACAAGCGATGGACAGAGAATTCTCGTATATAAAGATATGGGTTTAGTTTCACAAGTCTTTACTGAAAGCGATCTTGCAACATTGCCTGGTGATTTAGCAATTGGGCATTGTCGCTACAGCACCACGGGGTCGAGCACATGGGTTAATGCTCAGCCAACGCTGCGCCCTACTAAGTACGGAACACTGGCTTTAGCCCATAATGGAAATTTAACAAATACTGGAGATTTGGCTGAACTTGTTCAGAAATTAGAGCCAACAAATGGACGCGATCGCGGAGCGACTACAGATACTGAAATTATGACAGCGTTAATTTCCTTGCAAAATGAAAAGAATGTTGAGGCAAGTGCGATTGCAGTTCTTCCGCAACTCGAGGGCGCCTTTTCTTTAGTATTTATGGATGAACACACTTTGTATGCCGCACGCGATCGACATGGAGTACGTCCCTTAGTTCTTGGAAAATTAGAGACGGGTTGGGTCGTTGCATCTGAGAGCGCCGCCCTTGATATTGTCGGTGCCGCTTTCGTGCGTGAAATCGAGCCCGGAGAATTTATTGCCATCGACGAAAATGGTGTGCGTTCACAAAGATGGGCAGTGGCAGAACCTAAGGGATGTCTATTTGAATATGTCTATCTCGCCCGCCCAGATACGTTAATCGCAGGACAGGGAATCCATGCAACGCGAGTAGCAATTGGAGAGCGCTTAGCTAAAGAGGCACCAGTTGAAGCAGATTTAGTTATTCCCGTTCCAGAGTCTGGAACCCCTGCTGCAATTGGATATGCAAAGGGATCTGGGATCCCATTTGGAATTGGATTAGTAAAGAACTCATATGTAGGGCGTACTTTCATTCAGCCTTCACAAACCATCCGCCAACTAGGTATTCGCTTAAAGCTAAATCCGCTGCGCGAAATCATTGAAGGCAAGCGCATTGTTGTTGTCGATGATTCAATCGTTCGCGGTAATACACAACGCGCAATCGTTCGGATGTTACGCGAAGCCGGCGCCCGCGAAATCCATGTGCGCATCTCATCGCCTCCAGTTAAGTGGCCATGTTTTTATGGAATCGACTTTGCAACGCGCGCAGAGTTAATCGCCAGCGGACTTGAAGTAGAAGAGATTCGCCGCTCAATCGGCGCCGATTCACTTGGCTATGTCTCACTCGAGGGGCTTATCGAATCAACCCAGATTGAAGACAAAAAGCTATGTTCTGCATGCTTTACAGGTAATTATCCGATTCGCATCCCCGTCGATATGTCTGAAGGAAAAATGCGCCTTGAAATCACCGAAGTTCACGGTCAATAAGGTGAGTACATATAAAGATGCAGGCGTTGATATCGATGCTGGAGATCGCGCGGTAGAACTCATGAAAGCCTCGATTGCTAAGGCGACAAGGCCAGAGGCGATGGGTGGGATTGGTGGCTTTGCAGGCCTCTTTGATGCAAGTGCATTGAAAAATATGAAGAAGCCCTTACTTGCAACTTCAACCGATGGCGTTGGCACAAAGACCGAGATTGCCCGCGCAATGGGTAAGTACGACACCATCGGTGAAGACTTAGTTGCAATGGTTGTGGATGACTTAGTTGTCTGCGGCGCGGAGCCTTTATTTATGACCGATTACATCGCAGTAGGGAAAGTTATTCCTGAGCGCATCGCTGAAATAGTTGCCGGAATCGCACGCGGATGTGAAAAAGCGAATACTGCACTCATTGGTGGAGAAACTGCCGAGCATCCTGGATTATTAGATGATGATGAGTTTGATATTGCCGGTGCTTCAACGGGAGTTGTTGATGCCGATAATCAGCTGGGAGCGCATTTAGTAAAAGCCGGCGATGTTTTGATTGCCATGCCATCGAGTGGTTTTCACGCAAATGGCTTCTCACTAGTGCGACATATTATTAAAACGCAAAAACTCTCACTCGAGGCACATGTAAGCGAATATGGAAGAACATCCGGTGAAGTATTTTTAACGCCAACTGAGATTTACACCCTCGATTGTTTAGCACTTATCAAATCGATGCCAGGTGCACTTCGCGGATTTACTCATATCACCGGCGGTGGTATCGCCGAAAATACTTCGCGCGTTATTCCAGATCATTTAACGGCCATCTATGATCGATCTACCTGGTCGTTACCGATTGAGATGGAATTTATGGCAAAGATCGGTGGAGTTCCTCATTCCGATATGGAGCGCACTTGGAACGCGGGTATTGGAATGGTCGCGATCGTGGCTCCGGATTCGGCCGACTTGGCTCTCGCCTCACTTGCGGCGCGGGGGATGAAAGCCTGGGTCGCAGGCGTCGTTTCCGCGAGAAATGGCTCTGATCCACGCTCAGCTTTGGAGGGAAAGTACCGAGCACGGTAACCTACGCCTCTGACGAACATACATAAGTAAGGGGGTCGCTTTATGGGTCGCGGCCGAGCAAAAGCTAAGCAAACTAAAGTTGCCAGAGATTTAAAGTACAACGCCCAAGATATGGATCTTGATCGCTTAACAAAAGAGCTCCATGGCGAAGTCGATACATCTAGTAATAAAGATGATGACGATCCCTTTGCTGAGGGCAATTACATCCCACGTGCGTGAGGCCAACTCCGTACGTCGCATCACTTCGTATCTACGAACCACTCTCGGCATTTGAGCCTGCCGATCGTTTACGGTGGCAATCAATCGATATCGATACGACGAGTTACGTTTTTGAAGAAACTCTTGCGCTTCGCCGTTTAGTTTTTCCTGAACCACCAGCTGGTCGACCAGATGGTGTTCACATTATTGAGGTTGATGGTGAGCGATACATTTCACCGTGGGCTACTGCTACTAGATGTTGGGCAGCTCTTGATAATTTTAAAGATTCGTTGCCAAGCACCGTTGTCCCTTTTTTCATAACACCTGCAATTGAAGAGGTAATTACTGCGGGCGTGGATTTACTAGAGGACAAAGTTCCACATATTCTTAATGAGACGTGGGTTATTCCTCCACGGTGGTTCTTACTTTTTGAACCACAAGAGCGTGAACGCGGCGAAGATGCCAACGGTTTATTTACAAAAGCTCGAACATCAATTGCCTTTGCAAAGTCCCGTGCTCAATCAGCACACGAAACCGTTGTTGCTGCATTTGGAGAGGGACCAGTCGAACAGGATTTAGAGAACTTGCTTGGGTGGCTTGAAATGTTTCACCCAAAATCACTTGTCGAATTAGATTACGGCGGACTTGCAACGTACTTAGATAAGTCGCTTCGAGACAATGGCGAAGATGGATTATCGGCCGATACATCTATTGAAGATGTAACGCACTCATTAGCTGGACTCGCAGCTGCCGATGGAATGGTTGCAGGCCAGGGATATGAGCGGTTAATGTCGCGTTGGCGCAATGTTCAAGGCCTTGAATCGGCAAACTAAGTTTTTTAAAGTATTGCTTTACGCCACGTAAATCGGAATACTTCACCATATTACGGGGCAATTAGGACACGAGTGATCAAGGGGTGGGGCAGTGACAACGAATCGTGCCCAAGCACCTGAGGTGCTTCTTACCCCCAAAGAGGTCGCTGTGCGATTTCATGTAAATCCAAAGACTGTTACGCGTTGGGCAAAGGCCGGCAAACTAACAGCGATTCGTACCCTCGGGGGACACCGCCGATACCGTGAATCTGAAGTTCTCGAGCGTTTACGCGAGTATAAAGAGAGTACTAATTAAAGATAGGATTAGCTCATGGCCGATGACAAGAAACCCGCAGATGATGCCCGCGCAAAGTTTTTAGAGGCGCTGGAAAAGAAAAAGCATAAGAACTCATCTCTTCCTGGCGGCGGCACTGCATCTGGCCCAAAGGTTGGCGGTGCACAAGCAGGTGGTGCGCCAGCTCCACGTTTTCAACGTAAGTCAGGTCCTTCAGGCTCTGCCGGCTAAGTGTCTGAACAACTCTTAATTGAAATTCGGGTTCGCCCAAATGCTTCACGAAATAAAGTAGGCGGATCTGTCGGAGATCCACCGCGCTTAGTCGTTGCAGTACAAGCCCCGGCCGTCGATGGAAAAGCAAACCAAGCCGTTGTAAAAGAATTGGCTAATGCATTCAATATTCGGTCCCGAGATTTCACAATCGTTTTTGGCGAACTCGGGCGTGACAAGAGGTTATTAGTCAGCGGTGATCTTGCAGCGCTCACTAAGAGATATGAAGAGTTACAGGAGACCGCGACGCTTCAACAAAGGCTCGATCTTTGAATCGCGACCTCTAAAATCTCTAAACATCTGCATTGAATCGATCGATCCGCCGCGTCCAAGTAATGTGTCTCGAAAGCGCTCGCCATTTTCACGCAGCAGGCCGCCGTTTTCCTTAAACCAATCAACAGTGTCGGCATCTAGTACTTCAGACCAGATGTAGCCGTAATAACCGGCAGAGTATCCACCGGCAAAGATGTGGCTGAAATATGTAGAGCGATATCTTGTCGGAACAGGTGCAAAATCAAGTCCGTAATCAGACAGGGCTTTAGCTTCGAAGGCTTCTACATCATTTACCAGGGCGGCTTGTTCACTTGTTAATGAATGCCAAGCTAAGTCCAAGACCGCTGCCGCTAAATAACTGGTAGTTGTGAAGCCCTCGTTAAAGGTCGAGGCCTCATTCAAACTATCTACCCACTCTTGTGGCAGGCGCTCGCCAGTTTCGAAATGGCGGGCGTAGTTATCGAGTACCTCTGGCCACATAATCCACATTTCATTGACTTGAGATGGGAACTCAACAAAATCGCGTTGAACAGATGTTCCAGAAACTCGAGGGTACTTAACTTGTGACAACAGGCCATGCAGGGCATGTCCAAACTCGTGGAATAGAGTTGTTGTGAAATCAAGAGTCAAGAGTGCGGGCTGTCCCGCCGGAGGCTTTGGAATATTGAGATTATTAACAACTACAGGAAGCTGACCTAGAAGATAATTCTGCTCTACAAGGCTGTTCATCCATGCGCCACCACGCTTTGAATCACGTGTGAAGAAATCTCCGATAAATAATCCGAGCGGAGAACCATCCTCATTACTGACTTCAAAGGCGCGCGCCTCGGGGTGATATGTAACTAAATCTGGGCGCTCTTTAAAGGTGATTCCAAAGAGTTTATTAGCTGCAAAGAAGACTCCATCATGTAAGACGCGCTCAAGTTCGAAGTAGGGGCGCATCTTGGAGGTATCAATATTGTATTTTTCCATTCGTACCTGCTCGGTATAAAAACCCCAGTCCCAGCTTTCAATTTCAGCACCAGAAGATTTCTGAAGATCCTGAGCTTCAGCTTTGGCATTTCGAAGCGCGGCTGGTGCTATTTTTCGAAGCATCGCGTGAACATTTTCGGGAGTCTGCGCAGTTTGAATGGCAATCACATGCTCGGCATGAGTGTTTTTTCCAAATAATTCTGCACGCTCTGCGCGTAGTTTTATCATCTGCAGCAGAATTGGCTTATTGTCATTTGCGTTCGGACGATTGGCTTTTAACAGAGATTCGCGCATGATTTTTTCACGAAGCCCACGGTTAGTAAGTGAATCAAGTACAGGATTACCCGTGAAGTTCACCATCGCGATGAGCCACTTACCCTCATGGCCACGCTCTTTTGCCGCCGTGCTTGCCGCCGCAATCTCATTCTTGCTAAGTCCATCAAGCTCTTCCAAGGTATCTACAAGTACTGCCAAATCATTGGTGTCTGCAAGTAGATTCTTTGAGAAGGTTGTTTCCAGAATTGAGAGCTCTTCATTGAGCTGCTTGAGACGATCTCTCTGAGTCTGAGTTAAGTGGGCACCGGCATGAAGTAAATCCATGTAATAGCGCTCAAGTAGCCAAGAGTCTTCGCTGCTCAGATTCGAAGCTTCACGAGCTTTGTACAAACTTTCAATTCGAGCAAACAGAGCTGGGTTAAGTTGAATTGCATCTTGGTGAGCTGCAAGCTTTGGGGCCAACTCTTCTTCGATGGCATCGAGGGCATCATTGGTATCACTTGAGGATTTGTTATAGAAAACCAATAACATTCGCTTTAAGATCTGACCGCTTTTTTCCATGGCAACAATCGTGTTCTCAAAAGTGGCAGCCCCTGGAGAATTAAGAATCTGCTCAATCTCAGATAGCTGCTCGGTGCATCCCGCGTAAAAGGCCGGTAGGTAATGCTCCTCTTTTATGGCAGCAAAATCTGGAAGTTCAAATTCAAGCGTGCTGCGAAGTGCAAAGGGATTGGCGTCAAAGTTAGTCATGACGCAAATCCTACTCAAAGCGGATTAGTGAGGGCGACGGCGACGCTGACTTGAATTAGGACGAGGGCGCTTATTGCCACCACTGCGCACTGATTTTTCAACGATTGGCACAATATATGGAACCCCTGATGGCTCCTGTGCGCCAGTAATCTTCATTAGCTCGGTGCTAAGTGGGGTTACGCCAACAAACTTTGGAGTAACACCGGCACGAGATGTAAGACCGCCGATTGATTTCTGCTGCTTAGTCGTTGCGATTGTTACAACAGTTCCGGCCTCACCTGCACGTGCAGTACGACCCGCGCGGTGTAGATAATCCTTGTGATCTGTTGGAGCATCAACGTGAACAACCAATGAGATTCCATCAACGTGGATTCCACGAGCTGCAACATCTGTTGCAACAAGTGCGGCATTTGCTGATTCCTTGAAGAGTGCAAGAGTTCGAGTACGAACCGCCTGTGATTTTCCACCGTGAAGTGCGCCAACTGCAACACCTGCATGAGCAAGCTTGTCAGCTAAACGATCGGCGCCGCGTTGAGTCTTAACAAACATAATCGTCTTACCGTTACGGGCAGCGATCTGATTTGTAATGTCATCTTTATCGCCTGGGTTCATAACAAGAACGAAGTGCTCCATTGTTGAAACTGATGCACGGTCATTTTGCAGTGAGTGAGTCTTTGGGTTCTTCAAGTATTGACGAACCAATGAATCAACACCACGGTCAAGAGTTGCTGAAAACAACAGACGCTGTCCATCGAGCTTTGCTTGATCCAAGATCTCTTTTACAACTGGAAGGAAGCCCATGTCGGCCATTTGATCGGCCTCATCAAGAACAGTTATCTCTAACTGATCTAGCTGAACTTCGCCCTTATTGAGCAAGTCAATTAAACGGCCAGGGGTAGCAACCAAGATTGCAGTGCCACGGCGCATTGCAGTGATCTGCTTTGCATATGACATTCCGCCGGCGACAACAACTGATTCATGACCAATTGAGCGCGCTAGTGGCATCAAAACTTCGTCGATCTGCTGAGCTAGTTCGCGTGTTGGCGTAAGTACAAGAGCTAGTGGCTTATGTGGCTTTGCAACGCGGCCATTTAGGTTATTAAGCAGCGCCAAACCAAATGCAAGTGTCTTTCCTGAACCAGTCTGTCCACGACCCAAGATGTCATGGCCGGCTAAAGCATCTGGCAATGTTGCAATCTGGATTGGGAAAGGATGCATGATTCCCTGCTTAGCAAGGGCGTTAACCAAAGGTGCTGCAATTCCTAGATCAGTGAAAGTTGTTGTGATCTCAGTTAATGGAGTCGCATCAATCAAATTAGCATCAGCTAAATTTGTTGAGATGTAATTATCATCTGCGCCGAAATCAACGGCGGCATTGGTGTGAGTCTTTGATGAATGCTTAAAATCATCACGAGCATATGCAGGTGAATCATTGCGGCGATTGCGAACTGGGCGCTCGGCACGAAAGTTTGCTGCGCGTGTATCCGGCGCTTCAGAACGTTTCTTTGGACGAGTTGGATCAAATTTATCTACTTTGCGTGGAACAAAGTTAGGTCGCCCATCATCAGTGCGCGAAACTTTTGCAACTGCTGCATCGCGGCGATTTGTTGGACGAGTTTCTGATTTCTTGTACTCAGTCTTTTTAAACTCTGGTTTTTCGTACTCAGGCTTTCTATTTTCTGGCTTGACGTACTCTTTTTTCTTGTACTCAGTCTTTTTAAAATCCGGCTTCTTATCTACTGGGCGCTTGGCGCGCTCGGTGCGATCTGCAACAAACTTCTTTGCACGGCTTTCAGGTTTTTGCGAAAGCTCGATACGCGCTTTGCGTTCTTCCGGTGCCTCAATTGGGCGTGGACGTGATGCTGTTTTTTCTTGGAAACGCTGTGCGCGTAGTTTTGAGCGATCCGTTAAACGGACATCTTTTTTAGAGACAGTCGATGGATCAGCATCGGAGTAACGACGCGTAGTTGCAGGCTTAGCTGAAGCGCCTTTGCGAGCATTCTTTTGAGCCGTTGTATGACGGGCTTTTGGGTCAACTGCTTTAAATTCGGCAGCCTTCTTAGTGCGCTTAGGTTTACCGACAGATGCTGCGCGACGGGCTTTTCCGGGCGCTGAAGTACGTGGCTGTAGAGACATAGAAATGCATACCAATCGAGACGACAAGCGCGTCTCGGGTGTGACTGGCTCCAGAATGGGCCGTCAGAGTGGTGATAAGACTCGCAAGTAGCGCTACATGTGCGGCGCTTAGGGGAAGTTCTTTGATGCGGTTGCATCAACGTGGGCAATTCTAGCGTGGATTATTGCTCTTCTTTACCATCGGATTCTGCCGCTAATTCCTCAAGATTTGGGCGTGGAATACGCGGAACATCGCCCTTACTTAAGCGTCGCCATAAATAGAGCGAGACTCCAGCGAAAAATGGCCACTCAAAGGTATAGACCCATGCCCGCCAATTTCCACTTTGTGCACGGCCGAATTCAAACCAACCTGCCCACAAACAAAAGGGCACAACAACAAATAGAGAGATATTTAAAATTCGCTTTTGTTTATCAGTAACAGGAGGAGTTGCCGAACCATCATTGACCCAATCAGGGGCCTGAAACTCATCTCTATCAGGCATTTTCTGCAGCTATCTCAGCATCGACTTCGCGTGATTTCTGCTCTTCAGATTTAATCCAGTGAAAAACGGCAAATGACATCCAGACGGTATCGATGATCATCGCACCGGCCCACATAAAGGAACCACCTTGGCGTTGATCGTTGAGTGAGTACATATCGTCATATATCGAACGTGGAGCGGTGTAAATAAAGAAGCCGGTCAACGTTTCTGGCACCATCATCAGGAAGAGTGAGATAACTGCCATGGCAGGAGAGATGCGTCGATTCACTAAGTTGCGATCCAAGAGATTGAAATAAAAGAAATAGGGAAGAAGTAAATAAAGTGGAACTTCAATAAATGTATGGGCCCATGGATTGTCCATAATAAATTTATGGGGAACTGGAAGGTGCACTCCAATCATTAGCGCGGCATACGTCAGCCAACTGAATCCGGGGTGCGTTGCAGCTTTAAAAAAACTATGTGTTGGATGAAAGCTATTCGGTGTGCCAAGAACCAATAGTGGACCTGTAATCATCATCAAGGTAATGTGCTGAACCATGTGGAGTGAGAAGTAATCCATCGCCCTTGCACCAATTGGCGTGAGAATGACGGCGAGCGCACTGAGAATTCCAGAATAGAAAAACCACCTCTGCCGAGAAGTAACCGAACCCTTTGGTAGCCGCATATAAAGATATCCAAGGAGTAAAAGAGGTAGGAGAATCTCAGGGGCTAACTGCCAAGAGCCCCAAATTCCAGTCTCGTGATGATGCATATCCATAATTACCGAAGGCTAACCCTCAACTACTCATAAGTACCTTGAAAGTAGCCCCAAAATATCCTTGGTTATTTCGGCCGATGGGTCTACCCTCCTGTGAATGGGCTCACACTCTCGTGTGAGTTTTCTGTGTTTTAAAATAATTCCCACCCGGGAGGGGTTTGAATGAATAAGCGGATAGTAGGCGCGCTCGCAACTGTGATCATTGGAGCTGGCGTTATCGCCGGAATCGGAACATATGTTGCCTCGGCAAAGAATGATTCAACTCTATTGGTAGCAACACCGGCCGGAACGTTGGATACACCCCAAGGGTCACTACCTCACGCGACTCTCGCGATCTCTGTCTATCCCGATAGCATGGCTGGAAGTCACGGAAAAGATGGTGGCGCTCATCCCGGTTATGTTACATATGGCCCAAGTACAAACTTTGAAGTCCCAGCACACTCAGTAATCACCATGACCGTCACAAATTACGACGGCGGCGAAAGTTTAAATAACGATTACTTTGCAAGAGTTCGCGGAACAATCGACGGCTCTGCCCTATTAAATGGTGAGCGGATGACTTCGATCTCACCAGATGCAGTTGGTCACACTTTTACGATTCACGGTTTAGCTGTTGGCCAAGATGAATTCTTTGTCAGCGTACCGATGAAGGCCGTTGCCGAAGAGGATATGCCTGAAGAGGGATTTACAACTAAGCCAAATGTCACAACTTTTACATTTATAACTGGCGGTCCCGGTGAATACATCTGGAACTGCGAGTATCCATGTGGTGATGGCACGATCGCAAAGTTCGGTGCAGCAATGTCAACAATGGGCTACATGTCCGGCCACTTTACTGTGAAGGGATAACGCGCCATGACAGACGTAATGACACCAAAAGCACCACAGTGGTGGAAGAAGCCCGATGTTAAGAAGACTGCAATCTTGTGGGTCATCTGCACGGCAGTAATTGGTTATGTTGGTGTTGAGTTCCATGTACGCAATATGGTCGAGCCCGCATCAGAGACAATGAGCGGGATTATTTCCTTAATGCGCATCTTTACATGGGCAGCTGCTCCAGTTGCAGGCCTTGTTGCCGCCATGTGCATCACGGTGTTAACAGCAAAGCGTCACTATGGAGATACACCACCACCTGAGGCTGATCATGAGATTCGCAACTCACCACGGGCAACAGCCCTTTGGGTCAGCGTTTCAGGCCTGCTTTGTATTTTCGCACTCATCGGTGGCCTCATCGTTTTGCAGAAAGATAACGCGGCAATTCTTGAAAATAATGCGATCGAAATTAATGTGACAGGCCAACAATGGGTGTGGAACTTTGACTATGCAAACGGCGCTCGCAGCGAAGACCTATATCTTCCAGTGAATAAGCCAGTTGTTTTCCATATTACTAGCGTTGACGTAAAGCACTCATTCTGGGTTGTCCAGATGGGAATCAAAATGGATGCCAATCCAGGTTATACAACTGAGACTGCGGTGACTCCCGACAAGATTGGCGTTTTTGATGTTCGATGTGCCGAGCTCTGCGGATTACTCCATGCATACATGCAGACAAAAGTTCACGTTGTAAGTCAAGCAGACTATGACGCCTGGCTCAGTAGCCAAGCTCAGATTGAGAAGGTCGCATAATGACAACAGTTATGAATAAATCAGTTGCAGCACCAGGGAAATCAATAATTGAGAAACTCAATTTCGTCACAGCCTTGATCCTTGGAGCTGCAAGCGCAATTGTTGTCTGGCGCCTTGCTCTCGCATTTTTACCTGAGGATACAGAAGTTCGTTTATTCACACGCGAAGATAAAATCACGCTCTTGTCGATGATTGCTTGGTTTGTTGGATTCATGACTGGAATCGGCGCACTTGTTGGCCCATTCCGTTGGTTGATGGGTAAAGACTTATCACATGATGAAAACATGTTCCTTGCCGGCAAAGACTTAGGTGTTAAGCGGTATTTCAGATTTACAACAGACCATAAAGTTGTAGGTATTCAATACTTAATTATCACAATGGTGATTTTCTTCCTCGGTGGCGGAATGGCAATGTTAATCCGTACAAATCTTGGAACTCCTGAAGGTGGCTGGCTACATGCCCAGGCCTACAACTCAATCGTTGGAACACATGGAATTTTAATGATTGTTGGCACGATCATTATGGTTACCGGGCCTTTTGGTAACTTCATCATGCCGATCATGATCGGTGCTAGAGATATGGCATTTCCACGCTTAAATGCGCTGAGCTTCTGGCTCATCGTTGCCGCCGCGGTCCCACTACTTTGGGGACAGTTCATCGGTGGAATTACAACAGGATGGTCTGCATATAACCCACTAGCCAGCCAGGCACCACTTGGTATGGATGGTTACATTATGTACATCTGTATCTTTGCGATTTCTACAATGGTTGCCGGTGCGAATATCACGACAACAGTTGTAAAAATGCGTGCAAAGGGAATGACGTGGAACCGCACTCCTAT
>Ga0209297_1001471_pt1 | contig 13704 bp, 4 predicted proteins | sample S_130805_MF_Meta_FD_187322 | JGI IMG/M metagenome (GOLD analysis project Ga0209297, IMG submission 187322) | Freshwater microbial communities from Lake Simoncouche, Canada to study carbon cycling - S_130805_MF_MetaG (SPAdes) (version 2) | ecosystem: Environmental > Aquatic > Freshwater > Lake ... | reverse complement strand
TATTTGATTGGCGACGGTACCACAACTGACCATACTGGTTTTTTACCATACGATGAATTTGCGTTCATGAGACGTGATGTTTATAGAGAAGTAAATTTACCTATAACAAGTAACACAGTACCAACTGGTTTTACAAGTAACATAAAAAAATATTTAGGAACCTATGAATATACAGGATTAACATTTCATACACCTCAACCTGTTACACCGATAGTTGCACCTTACCATAATTGGAATTTATATTTGAGTTATGTCTATAGTGGAGACACTAATTTTCCAATGAAATATAGTTTAACTGGTAGTACATATAGTGGTTTTACCGCTAATGATGGAATACCATTTAGGGTAACATATACAGGTGGAACATATTACGAATTAACAAGTCCTGTTGAACATGGAATGACTAATGGTGATTATATAGTTTTATCAGGAGGTACATTTACAGGTAATGCATCAGGAAGAACATATTCAATAACAAGTGTTGGTAACGAAATTTATGGTTCAGAAAAATATGTTGTTAATATTCTTAAATCACAAATACCTAAAACTAAAATTTTTAATACCATTATGTTTGGTAAGAGATGTTTAGATATAAATAACATACCAGGTTCAACATCAACTTATTATGTGCATAAACATAAAACATTAACAAATGTTAATGGATATATTTTAGATAAAGTTGGATTTGAAACTCCAATATGGGAAGATGAAAAGAAATTAATATTTGAAAATTTTTCAGGTGACAATGATGTGTTGGTTGAAAGAAATAGAATGGAATCAGTTTTATATGATTTTAAAGAACCATTTAAATTAAGTGGGTTAACAAACAATTTAGGATTTACACCAACAGAAGTTTATGTAACCGCATTGTTTAGAAACGGAAATGGATATTTTAATTACCCACCAAAAGTTGGTTACAAATTTAATTTTCATGATACGTGGATTGACCAACATTTTAATGGAACGACATCAATAGAAAATGGAATGCAAGGAAATACCACAACATTTACTGGTACAACATCTGGTTTCACGTTTACTGGTGGCACAGAACTATCAGTTGGAACCATATTAAACGGCGCCTTTGTTGAATATAATCCAAAGGAGATGAAAGAAAGAATTGTAAGTGAATCTTTTCATAAAATAACAAACCCAACAACAATTTTTGATTATGGACAAACTGTTGGGTCATCAGGAGCATCAATTAATAATTTAGAGGGATTAATATATCAACCACATTACCGAGTTAAATTAAGAGAGTTGTCACCATATGTTGAAACCGCAACAACCAATGATATTTTTAATTTACCTGAAAACACAAATTATGATGCTGATGAAAATGTTTGGAGATGGAGAGATTTATATGACCAAGGTTATGTAGACCAAGATGGTTATGGTACTAATTTCCCATTTGTAAATGGTACACACTATGTTAGAACAAATATTAATTTCTATTTAAGAAATGAAAGATATTATACAAATAAACAGGATGGGGTAACCAACTTCAACAACAGAAAAAATATTAATTGTTAAATGGAATTTCTTAGAAAAAATGTTGATTTAAATATTATTCTTAATCAAGAAACTGATTTCCAAACTAATGCGGGTTGGCAAGAAAATTTAGTTGCATTTGAAGATGAGATTTTATCTACAATACTTAACCCTATTGAAAATTACGAAACAGTTAGATATATTCATAAACCTTATGTCTCAAGTGGGGTAACACAAACTGACATTTGGTTTTATTTTTATTTTTCTACAAGTGGAAACACACCAAACTATGTTCAAGATTATTCCGTACAAGGAATTACATTATTGGAAAATGAAAAAATGATGAAACAATCATCTGAAAGTTTTTTCAGATTAGAATTTTTTAAAACACCAGGTATTTTAAATAATAGTGGATATACAATAGGTTATGAACCACCAACAAGACAAAACAGAAAATTAGTTTTTGCAAAAAACCTTGCATTACCATTAGGTGAAAAATATTATTACACACCATTAGGTGGTTATATTCATTTACCAGTCTTTAAAGGTTCAAATTACGAGAATAAAGAAAATATGTATTTCTTTTGGTTTCAAGACGAAAGTGTTTTAAAAGAAACAAATTTAAGTGGAACCACAACAGGAAACTCTTTCTTTATGACTGCTAAATTCTTTAATGCGAAAGATGGCAGTATTCAAGATTTTACAAATGATTGTTTTAGTACCGGATATACGTTGAATGAACAAAGTGATATGTATTATCAAGTTGATATTGATAAAACAGATTATTCATATCAAGTTTATTATTATAATGGTGTAAATAAATGTGACCAAGTTGGAATTACTGGTAAACCGGTTAGTTTTTTTGAAAAAGGAGGAGGAAATCGTCCTAATGGAATAAATACTTATTTATGTCCTAACGTAACTTTAACACCAACTCAAACAGTAACGCCAACAATAACACCTACAGTTACGCCAACAAAAACTGTTACACCGACAGTTACAAATACTAGAACACAAACAAAAACACCAACACAAACACCAACAAATTCTGCTACACAAACACCAAGTGTAACACCAACAAATACTATTACACCAACGGTGACATCAACTGTTACACCTACTAATACTATTACGGCTACTAAAACAGTTACACCAACTGTTACACCGACCAATACAGTAACACCAACTAATACGGTAACACCAACAAAAACTGTTACACCAAGTGTAACACCAACAAACACAGTTACTCCTACTAATACTGTTACACCAAGCGTAACCCCAACAAATACTGTTACACCAACAAATACTGTCACACCATCTAATACCGTAACACCAAGTGTCACACCATCTAATACCGTAACACCAAGTGTAACCCCAACAAATACTGTTACACCGTCTAATACCGTAACACCAAGTGTAACCCCAACAAATACTGTTACACCAACCAATACTATTACACCAACCAACACAGGAACGCCAGCATCGACACCAGCGTCAACACCAGCATCAACACCAGCGTCCACGCCGAATTCAACACCAGCATCCACACCGAATTCAACGCCAGCATCAACACCAGCATCGACACCTGCGTCTACACCAAATTCAACACCAGCATCAACACCTAGTTGTTATTTTTATGAGGTATATGCTGATGATGGTACTGGTAATAAAAATTCATATTCTTTTAGTTATGTAAATTGTGCGGGTAGTTCAGTTAATAGTTCCGTAGTTAATTTAGGAACTAGAACAGTATGTGCTAGACCGGATACAATAACATCAATTAATCCAGAGATAAGTGCTGCCAATATGGGTATAGCATGTAGTACAGATCCATTACCTTCAGGAACACCAAATGCGACACCAAATGCGACACCAAATTCAACACCTAATTCAACACCAACAAAAACACCAAAACAAGTTAATTTTACATTAACCACGAGTGCATGTGGCTCGAGTGGTAATGGTGTAGATCAAATAAGTATAACTTTTTCTAACATTTCAGGCGGTTACAGTAATTACTATGAACGTAATGAGACATGGTACGCGTCATCAGCTGAAGCAATTGCAGGAACGTTTAGTGGAGCACCTTTCTTAGCTGGTGGAACTGCAACATATTTTGGAGTACCTTTTGGTACATGGTATGTGGCTATGAGAGATTTCTTTAATCCATCTAATGTTACTGTTAAATCATTTACAAATAACTGTGTTACTCAAACACCAACTGTAACACGAACACCAACACAAACACCTCCAATCACATATAACAAATATTATGTGGAAGTTCATACTTGCGGTCAATGTGAATATGGAAATAGTTTTATTGGTGGATTAGGTAGTTATGTAACTTTTGCGAATTTCACACCGACTATTGGTAAATTCTATTTACAATCAAGCGGATTCCAAGATTATTCATATAAGATATTAAATTATTTTAGTGCAGGTTCTAGTGGTGATCTCATATGTGGAACAACACCTTATGATAGCTGTTACGATGCTTGTGGTCAACCCATACCATCACAAACACCGGCAGCAACACCAGCATCAACACCGGCACCAACACCTTCACCTGCTGTAGGACTATGTTACACCTATGAACTTGATGGTACCGTTAACCAAGATAATTACGGAATTACATATACCGACCCTAATGTTGGAGCTAGTCAATCCGTTAAATTTAATATGATACTGGGCATGGATGCTGGTAGTGTTACAATATTTAAAATATGTAGTACCGTCGACCCAACATTGTTAGATTACACAATAAATCCACCTTCTCCTACAGGTGTTGGTTATGTAAATGGAATAACAAAAAGTGGAGGTTCTACTATTTGTAGTTCATCTTTTGATTGTCAAAATCCACCACCACCAATAACATATTGTTATAACGAGGATGGTGTAGACTATGCATTTAGTACAATGGGAGATTGTGAAGCGGCTGCGGGTCAAAATATATGTGGTGAATGTGTTGGGTAATAAAATAAAAAAATATATAGTTAGTTATTTATAAAAGGTGAGAAAAATTAAACATTCAATAAGTAGAAAATCAATTCCCAAAGTGAAATTAGTTTCATTAACGGGTAAGACATGGTTTGATGCGGACGGAAGTTTATTTGAATGGTCAGGAAATACAGGTAATTTACCTACGGGATTAACACCAACAACCGGTTATACTGTTTATAACGTAAGCGGTGGAACTGTAGATGGTGGTTATTATTATAAATGGGGAACACCTACAGGTAACACATGGAATAAAATCACGGGAACAACATCTTACATTAATTCTCAAATATATGACACTCACCAAGTACCATTATTTTTAGAATCGTCAGTTGATGAGTATGGACCAATGGTTGATTTTGATGGTGATGTTGAACAAAATACAATTACCGCCAATTTTTCTTATGACATTAGTTGTACGGATTATACAATTACAGTTTATAACACCACAAATTTTGGTAAACTAAAACAACTTAGAGACGCAACATATTCGGTACAATTTAACGGAGGTACAAAATTATCAATGAGTGCAAATCAACCACTCGTTAAAAACATATCAACGAATGGAGTACAAAATATAAAAATTACGTTAGACTCGGCTTTCTTAACTTCTCAAGTTGTTAAGAGTGTTAATGTAGATTGTACTCAATTTGTTAACGCATCACCAACACCAACAACAACTATTACACCAACAAATACCGCTACACCAACTGTAACACCAACTGTAACACCAACAAATACAATCACACCAACAGTTACACCAAGTCTTACTGCTAGTAATACTGCCACGCCAACAAATACTATAACACCAACAGTTACACCAACAAATACTGTTACGTCAACTGTTACTCGAACAAATCCAGCTACGAGAACACCAATTAGTACGTCAACACCAACAAATACTGCGTCAGTTACACCAACACCGACGAATACGGTAAGTATTGGATTAACACCAACTGCGACTACAACGGTAACTCCAACTATCACACCAACTTCAACTGTTACACCAACAGTTACAAATACAAGAACACCAGCATCAACACCAACACAAACGGCGACTAATACGCAAACACCAACGAATAGTGTAACACCGACTGTCACACCAACCAATACTGTTACACCAACCAATACTGTTACACCAACTGTAACATCAACACAAACACCAACGCCAACGGTGACAGAAACACCTACGCAAACTCCAACCAATACTATTACTCCAACCGAAACTGTTACACCAACGGTGACAGAAACCCCTACGCAAACTCCGACCAATACTGTTACACCAACAGAAACACCAACAGAAACACCAACCTCAACACCGACTGAAACCCCTACGCAAACTCCTACTAATACAGTAACTCCGACCAATACTGTTACACCTACTCAAACTGTTACACCAACAGTTACGGAAACTCCGACTCAAACGCCGACTAATACTGTTACGCCAACTGAAACTGTTACACCAACAGTTACGGAAACTCCGACGCAAACGCCAACCAATACGGTTACGCCAACCAACACAATTACACCAACGGTGACAGAAACTCCTACGCAAACGCCAACGAATACGGTAACACCTACAAACACTGTTACTCCGACTGAAACTATTACACAAACACCAACACAAACTCCAACAGAAACACCTACGCAAACACCAACAAACACTGTTACACCAACCAATACGGTAACGCCAACCAATACGGTTACGCCAACCAACACAATTACACCAACGGTGACAGAAACCCCTACGCAGACGCCAACCAACACTATTACACCAACTAATACCATTACACCAACGGTGACAGAAACACCAACACAAACACCAACAAACACTGTTACACCAACGAATACTGTTACACCAACAGAAACTATTACACGAACACCAACTAAAACACCGACAATGACTATCACACCAAGTCAGGTACCTGTATTAGATGTACAAATTACTGCTACACCGGGTGTTGATGATTATTGTGGAAAATACTTCATGGTAATTACAGTTTCAACAACTCAAGGTTATACGGTAGGAAATACGACAGCGCAATATTCAATACCATCTGGAATGACATTTGATGATTTTGCCTACGTACATTATAACGGTAGTTTGGTACCAGATCCTGTCACAGATTATTACACAGGATGTGCGGGTGATTCAACTGGTGGAGGATGTACATTTGGTGTGATAAATTTATCATTATTAAAGGAAATTGGTAGAGGAAATTATTATGAAATTGGATTTTGGGTAATACCAACCACATACAATACCTCAATACCTAATACCGCAACTGCACAATATTACGGACAAAATGTTACTAACACAGTAAATGTCAATTATTCGGCACCAGTGTTAACCACTACAGTATATCCAACTAACAAATATTATTTCTACGATTATAATGATGGTAATATTACCGGCACCACTACTCCAATTTTAGAATATTGTAAAGAAAGTATAATGGAAGTTAAAATTGAAGGTAATAGTTCGTGTACAAACACGGGTACCACAATTACATTAACAATTCCAAGTGGATATGAATTACCAAACAATAGGGAAATATTTGCTTACATCTATTACGATAATGAAGTATTACCAACATCGGCACATCCAAACATAGAATACTACTATAATTCGGTAGCGGGTTGTGATGGTAGAGAAAATACTGGTGGATGTTCAATTAACACATTAACATATGTACTTCATAGAACAATCGGTGGCGGTCATCAATATAGAATGGGATTTGTTGTTAAACCACAAACATGGGATAGTGTAACAACTACAGCATATGTCACATATAATGGTACAAACTATAATGGTTCATATACTTCCGATTTAACGCCACTTACATTTGATATTACACAAACAATATTAGATGATGTTAGTGATTATACTTCATGTTCAGGGGCAACAACACCACAATACCCAACTTTACAAACGGCAAACGAAAGAAAAACTTTAGATTATGATACTGAAATTATTATTGAGGTTGATGTTAAATTGGGTGCCGTTTCAACTGGATCAACGTATTGTGATGTAACTCTTAAAGATATAATAGACACTAACGTTTATGAATTAATAGGATTTCAATATATTAAATATAATGACCAACTTGTTGGACTTGGAAACATACCGGCATCTTGGTGGTATCAAGGATGTGACGGAACAAATGGTGGAGGAACTAACACAACAACAGGAATTACATGTTCAGGAAATACTATAGAATATAATTTACAAAGAACAATATCAAGCACAGATAATTACACATTAGGATTTAAAGTAAGACATAAAAAATATGGTAATTATAGTAATACCGCAACTGTTAAATATGGTAACGTAACAACAACGAATACTATAAATTATACCATAGATGCTCCAATATTAACTATTACTAAAACAGTATTGGATTTACCAATAAAAAATTACGGTCAGTTCCGTTATTTAGTGACTATTGATTCAAACAAAGTAACTAAACTACCTTTAATTGTTGAGGATTATTTACCTGATACTATTGAATTAGGTTCATATAGTAATCCATATGGTTTAAATTATACAGGTAGTTCAAATGGTAACGTAAGTAATTTAGTATGGAATCAAACAACTGATTATTTTAAATTACAAATTAATGATGAGTTAGGTATATGGTATGGTAGTGGTACAACTATAAGTGAATGTGGTTTACAATATGATCAATTTGGAAATCCAATACCAAATAATACACCATTCTATCCATATATAACAACTGAGTTTGATGTATTAAATGAGGTTGGTCCTTATGGTCAAATTTGGAGTGGATATTCTCAATTTAATTTAACAAGAAATGTATTTAAATTCTTATTCTACGCTACCGCAACAGAATATGGTTCATATGAGAACTGTATTAGTGTAAGATACAGTGGCGAGACATTTAATATAATAGATACTGGATGTACTGTAATAAATGTTGCCACGTACATTGGATTATCGGTTAATTGTGTTGTTGGATACTTAGACCCAAGTGGTGGAACAACTATTAGAGGTGATATCAATATTGATAATACATTCTCAATACCTGCAGGATCATATTATTCGGGTACTTGTGTGAATAGTTATGATGATGTACTTTACTTATTTAACGCTAATGATCCAGCGAATGCGTATTTTGAATTTAGACCAGATACGGATAATTATGACGCTGGAAATCCATTAACCACACATACCACAATTTATCTTGATTTATTTAATTCATCTGGCCAAAAAATTGGAACGAATCTTGGTTCGGTATTTAGTAATAACATTACATTCTATGAACAATTCAATCAATGTAGTGTAATTCAAGGATCTGTAACTACGGTTACAAATGCAAATACATTAGCAATTAATGCTAACTCAGTTAATTTATTTAAATTTAATACTACAACAAATTCATTCAAATACAATATCAGTGATTATGTTGGTGAAACATTTGTAATTGGTTGGACAGGTAATACAGACAATTCACAATTATCATTAAAAGTTGAAGTTGCGGATAGTGGTAATACATTAACAACTGTTTATGACTATAGTGCGGTTAATCCTTATAACCCACTTGATTTACCAAACATAACTGGTTTAACACTTAATGAAGGAGAATCGTTTGTTGTAACGGCTAATTCAACAGTCGTAACTACCGCGTATCCAACATTAACACCAACTAATACTATTACATCAACCGTAACACCATCAGTTACGCCAACTAATACTGTCACACCTAGTGTTACAAATACTATTACGCCTACTAATACTGTTACACCAACAAACACAGTTACTCCTACTAATACTGTTACACCAACAAAAACTGTAACACCTAGTGTTACACCAACAAACACAGTTACACCAACGGTGACAGTTACACCAAGTGTTACACCTACCAATACGGTAACACCAACAAACACAGTTACACCAACCAATACGGTAACACGAACACCAGCGTCAACACCAGCGTCAACACCAGCGTCAACACCAGCGTCTACACCGGCATCAACACCAGCGGTTACACAAACTACTTCATTTATAACAAGTATTTCGTTCTCTATTGGATATAATACAACTAATCCAGGATTAAGTTATAGTGGATATTCAACACCTTTAGATTCTTGTGTTAGTGGAATTCCAAATATTGTGGGAGTTTACTGTCTTCCTCCTGGTTTAGTTAATGGTGCCGTACTTTATTTAGATGCCGCTAGAACTCAACCGTTTGTTTCAACAGGTGGATATTTTATCGCAACAGGAGGAATTGGAATTCAATATTACTTCCAATATACATCATCCGCTGGTAATATTATAAACTGCGATACCTTACCATCACAAACACCAACTAATACGCCGACGTTAACACGAACACCAGCGTCTACACCAGCGTCAACACCAGCGTCAACACCGAATTCAACGCCAGCATCAACACCAGCATCGACACCGGCGTCCACACCAGCTTCTACACCAGCGTCTACTCCAGCATCAACACCTGCATCTACACCAACAACGCCAGCACTTTCAGTTTCAGTAAGTTCAACAACTTTACAAACTTGTTGGAACACTAATAATGCATCGTTTACACTAAGTGCATCTGGTGGTAATGGTGCACCATATGAATATTCAAGAGATAATGTAAATTGGCAATCAAGCGCCACCTTTAGTAGTTTGGCTGGTGCATCATATACAGGATATGTTAGAAATGATAATCGTTTAGGTACCGTTGCTTCAACAATAAGTTTTAGTTTAGCTAGAAGTCAACCTGTTGCAAGTGTTTCAAATGCTAGTTACCCAACTTGTTGGAATAGTACCAATGGTTCATTGACATTAAGTGGTTCTGGTGGTTCTGGCGGGTATACATATAGTATTGATAATGGAGCAACGTATCAAGCAAGTAATGTATTTAGTAGTTTAAGTTCAAATGTATATTACCATAGGGTTAAAGATAGTAATGGTTGTGAATCACAATCATTAACACAATATGATTTATCTACGGGAGAACCAACCGCAACATTTACAAATACAAATATATCATGTAATGGTGGTTCAGATGGAAGTATTGCAACTGCATTAGTTAATTCTAATGGAATTTATTATAGATATAATGCGGGTAGCGGATTCTCAAACACATCAGGAACTAGATATAATGTTGGTACATCAAGAGGAAGTTTAACTTCAGGTTCATATACTTTTAGAATATATAACTTCAATGAAACATGTTATAAAGATTATACGATTACGTTAACACAACCAACTGCACAAACGGCATCTATAACAAACATAGTGGGAGCAACAAGTGGTGACAATGGTTCATTAACAATTTCTTCAGGTGGAGGTACTTGGAATAAAACATATAGATTATATAAAGATAGTGTAACACCATACAATGACTTCCCTACTGACAATTTAATTGCAACTTACAGTAATGTGACATTAGGTTCACCATCATTTAATGTAACTGGATTGGCTTGTGGATATTATTGGTTACAAGTTACAGACGCAAACGGATGTACAACAAATACAATAGAATATCAAGTCACTTGTCCTCAAATATATTATATATATCAAGTTTTAAGATGTAGTAACAACTACATCACATATATGACATCACCAGATTTATTACCTTATCAGTTCTTAGGCGGAACAAAAGCGGTTAAAATTAACAGTATATGTTATCAAATTGATTATTACACCACCTCAACGTACAATCAAGAATCTTTACATTTGGTAGATGGTCAATATGCTACAATTTACAACACATGTAATGATTGTGTAGGTGGCGGTGGTGGAAACCAAATCTAAAATAAGATTTTAACTTTATATAGTTCTTAAAATTAATTATATTATATAAAACCTTATAAAGATATTTATAAGGGTAACTAAATAATATGCCAACTTTTTTTGGAACACTTACTGGGTTCACATTACCTTATACAAATATATCGTCAGATACACTTACACCAAATAGTGGTTCGGATTATTTAAATGATTATGAATATAATCCACCAACAGGAAATACCGCATTTTCATATATTGGTATTGGGTCAAGTAAACTATCTGAATTAAAAAAATACGGAGGGAATGGATTTACCCAAGAATTATTATACAGTTCAAAAACTGAAAATGACGTAACTATTAATTTTACGGGGTATTCATTTACATACACGGGAAAACCTGGAACTACCACAATAGTGAAATATTACGATAGGTCAGATGGGTATACTGAAATTAGTGGAAACACTTCAGGATTTACTAAGACCGAGGTTATCAACAAAATGTTAACTCGAAACGAACATTTCTTGGGGTTTGTGGAACAACCTACCGTCTATTCGGATGTTTTTGTGGAGAGGGGAAAACAAGGAGTGATGGAGAATAACCTTCGTTTGGGGGAGATTGACAACATGGGAGAATTAAGCGTTTATGGAAATAAATTCTTTACGATTAAAAAACAATAAGATTTATATTTATTAATAAAAGAAAATGGCAGTAGGATCATATGGTATAATTAGACCGGCGGACGTTTCACCATCAGATGTGGAGATTTTATATCATTACACAGCTAATAGAACATCCACGGCCGAAGTAACATTAAAGAAATTAGTATCTGAGGATATATTGACACCTGTGTATCATAATGATGCAACCACAGATTCAACAACCGCACCTAATAATGAAATTATAGGTGGATTGTATAATTTGAAATTAAAATCTGCGGATTTCTCAGAATTGGGAATTTACACATTACATATTAGACCAAAACAAATTAGAACTTCAATTACGGATTGTGGTGTTTTAGCGGCATTACCATCGGTTAGAGGGTTAGTTATTGATTTAACAAACGTACCTTCACTTGATAAAAATAAGTTCACACCACAGGGTTTAGTGGGATATAGAGTTGAATATATTAATAGTGCTAACAATCAAAAAGTACCCAATTTTTACAGGGTGGTTACATCTTCTTTCTTTTGTGAACCGGTTGTTTCTAACTTAACAACAACAACAGAAAAGGCTATAAGATATCGTTATAAGGATTCAGCAACAAACTTAATGTTTTTAACATTAACACCATCTTCAGCACCTTCAAGTAGACCAAACGTGGTTCCATTTATTGGTGAACCAAGTCAAAAAATTATATTAACAAATACTTTCTTTAACCCAACAACAGTTGAGGTTGAAATGGTTGAACATGATTCATCAACATTGGCACACGCACTTTACGGTAATCAATCTAAGGCGGTTGCACCTGGTATATACACAATTTACGATGAGGCTAATAACATCTACAAACAATACAACTTATTTGAAATTAAGGATGAGTTTAATAATAGTCTTTTCGAGGTTAGAGAAGAAAGAACAAATATTGATGAGACTTTAAATTTAGATAATATCACTAACGCATAATGACAGTAGTAAAAAGAAGAGTTCCAAGTTTGGCCGCAAGCGGTAATCAAACCTTTAGTGATAGTTTAGTCGGTGTACAAATTACCGACGGAAGCTCACAACTGGCGAACACTAACTTTGCTGTAGATAAAATCATTCCAGAAAAAGACAGTAAAAATTTTAAAACATCACCATTTTCTGAATTTTTAACATTAGATAATTTAAAGACTGAAGAAGATGTTCCATCAACTCAAGATGGTAGTATTCAAAAAGATGAGAAGATAAAATTTAAAGGTGGAATTGATGATGCTGGTAAATCACTTTATGGTTCATTAAAACAAAGATTAAATGTTTCTGTTGGTAAAATTATTACAAAATTTCCAGCATCAATATTAGTAGATAGTGATAGTCTTGTTAAATCATCAAACTATACCGCATCGGGAATCACATATAACACCGGCTCAACAAGTACAGATTTTTATGTTCAAAAATCAATTTTATATAACCCGTTTGATGTTGTTTTAGTTACACCAAGTAGTAACACAACACCATCAACTAAAAATAAAATTAGAAATTTCTATTCCTCATATAAAAAATATGTGGTTGATTATAGTGGTCAGACTTATGATATATTAAATTATACAGAACCTGATGCAAACAATTTACTAAAAATAAGAGTATCGGGAAAACCATTTGGTACAGGTTTAACAATCAATGATAATTTTTTAATAAGACCAAACGATACGATTAATGAGGAATTCTTTAAAAATTTAGATGACTTAGAAGAACTATTATTAAATAGAGAATCTAATCCTAAATTTACAGCATCATTTAAAGTACCAAGAGATAGTTTT
>Ga0209297_1001464_pt1 | contig 13731 bp, 13 predicted proteins | sample S_130805_MF_Meta_FD_187322 | JGI IMG/M metagenome (GOLD analysis project Ga0209297, IMG submission 187322) | Freshwater microbial communities from Lake Simoncouche, Canada to study carbon cycling - S_130805_MF_MetaG (SPAdes) (version 2) | ecosystem: Environmental > Aquatic > Freshwater > Lake ... | reverse complement strand
ATAATCGCAAAGAAGGTTTCACTAATGTTGCCATCAAAATGAGGCAGTACCGGCTTAACTATTAGGGCAGAACCCAAAGTAGTGAGCCCCAAGCCAAAGATGGAAGAATCTACGAGCTCTATGAGGGAAAGCTTGCTATTGACGGCAAGTAACCGTGGTAAACCAATCATTGCAAAGGGATAGAACAGTAAATACAAGATGTTGGAAGTGGTGCTGTAGGCATGTGAAATCGCAAAGAATGCACCTGCGCTGGCAATTGCCGATCCACATGTCCAGAGCGCAATTGCAATCGCCGTAGTTGGTTTGGCAATTGCATCGCTAATGTGAGGAGCGCAAGAGATTGCCACAAGTCCAGCAATGGGCGTGATGTTGTAGGCAATTAACTCAGACCACGCGGTTGGGAAAAGCACATGAAGAAGTAGGTAGGAAGCCAGTAGGCAGACTCCTGAAAATCTAAGCACTCGCATGAATCGATGATAAGAACACCTAAGGTAAAAGGTAATAGGGGAATCCATAGGTAAGAAAAAACCCGCTACCTAGCAGGCAGCGGGTTTTTTGTTAAGAGTTAGTGAATTAGAAACCCTTTGTGCAGATTAGCTTGGCGCTCTCGCGAGCATCAGCAACGTTTGCTGCTAGTTCTGCAGGCTTATTGGTTCCAGCAAGTTTTGCCGCTTCAAGCTTTTTGATCGTTAGATCAATGTTGCGGATTTTGCTTGCATAAGCACGAGTTGCTGATGTCCATGAAGAAACCGCTGTGGTTAGTATTTTCTTGTCGGCATCAGTTTTAGCAGCTGCAAGTTTCGTTTGTGCCGCGGTCAGTCGAAGATTTGCAGCATCTAATTTTGTTTGAATCTCTGCGCGGTTGGCAGTCTCTGTCGTGATTCCAAGTTCAATTACTGGAAGCTGTGCTTTGAAATTAGCAGCTGTTGTTACAGCAGACTTCTGTGCCTTCACTGCATCATTTGCTGCTGTCACACAGTCAAGAGATAACCAAGTCAGCTTTGTACTTGATACGAGAGGGTTCTTTGCACACTTGTATGTTCCAAGACTTGTTTTAGATGTGGCACCAGACTTTGTGCAGGCAACACCATTTGAAATCTTGGCTGCGGCCTCGGCTGGAACAGCCACCATGACGCCACCGGCGACAATGAGTGCTAGGGACAATGATGCGATTTTGCGAAACATGAAAGACCTTTCGTTGTAATAGTCGTAATCTTACCGACCGAGGGCTGAAAGTAGGCTGGTAAACCGCCGAGAGTTGGTAGGTATGACCGTTACTTTCTCTGCTTTGCTCTCAGGTTCATTCCAACTTTTCGAATGATAGATCGCGGAAGAGTGTGAATTACGAAGACTAGGAGTTGGTATTGCCAACCCGGAATCGATACCGCCTCACCTTTGAGCGCATCGCTCCAGGCTTTTGCAACCAAGGTGTCAGATTCAAGCCACATGAAGCGTGGCAAGCCCTTCATAGACATACGTCCACGTTGGTGGAACTCGGTGCGAGTAAATCCAGGGCACAGTGCACTGATTTTGATGTTTGTGCCAGCAAGTTCGGTGTGAAGTGATTCAGACAAAACGGTTAGGTATGACTTGGAAGCACTATATGTGCCACCTGCAATAAAGCCTGCAACAGATGAAACGTTGATGACAACACCTCTATTGCGTTGCTTCATCAGCGGAAGAGCAACGTGCATAAGGCGCATTGGTGTGCGGACTAACACATCAAACATCTCTTGCTCAGCATCTAGAGCAGACATAGTGAAAGCTTTGTTTAAACCAAAGCCAGCGTTGTTAATCAACACATCAACCTGATTATTGGCGATGTATTGCTCAACTGCTGAACATCCTGCATCAGTAGATAGATCTGCCTGAATGATGTGAGTTTCCACGTTGAACTTTTCTTGTAAACCTTGTGCACGCTCTTGCAAACGTGGCAAATCGCGGGCGACTAATACGATGTTGTAATTATTCTCTGCCAACAATCTAGTAAAGCTTTCACCGATTCCAGATGTTGCTCCGGTAACTATCGCCCACGATGCCATTTATGCCCCGATTCCTGCGGGATCTTCATCCCGAATATGCCAACTGCTTCCATAGGATTCAATCAAATCCAAGAAAGGCTTTGGCTCTAGCCATTCAGGACCAACAACACCGGCAGGTTTCCAGGTGCCATTGGCAATTAATTCCATTGCAATAACTGGATTAATTGCGGTCTGCCACACAACTGCTTGATCTCCATAATTTTCCATCGACCATTCATTGTCAACGACGTTATAGATGTAGCAGGCATACGGCTTTCCTTCTTTATTCAGACCAGCAACATGTGCACCTGCACAAGTTTTTCCGTGCATGATCGGACCGATAGTTGCAGGATCTGGCAACAAAGAGGCCAAGAAATCGCGAGGTGCGATCTCCATCCCGCGATAGTTAACCTTTTGCTTAATTGAAAGACCGAGGGCGTGAATTGTTTTTAGCTTTTCAATAAAGTCATTTCCCAGACCATATTTAAAGGTAACTCTCTTTGCCTTAACCTTTTGTGGAATCAGAACAACTTCCTCGTGTTCCACATCAACACATTCAACTGGGCCAATACCTTCGGGGAAATCAAAAGTCACACCACCTGTAAACGGCTTTGCGGTGTGCCAGCCTTCGTTCCAAATAAGTGGGGGATTAAGGCATTCTTCTATTGTTGTCCAGATTGAAAATGATGGAGCAAATTCATAACCATCAACGGTCAGACTTGAACTATCCAAGATTGTCACAGCATCAATTTCACTGAACAAATAATCTTGTGCATACCGTGCAAAAATATCGCTCATACCAGGTTCGATTCCGATTCCAATGAGCGCGTAGTTGCCTTGGCTTAACCAAGCATCATGTTGAGCAAATTGATCATCACCAAGCTTGACTCCAACTTTATTAAATGGATCTGTTGGATGAGCAATTGAAAGTGATAGCGCCATATCAATGTAGTTAACGCCTGCATTTTTAGCTGCATTAAAGATGTTCATTACAAAACGTGGATCAACAGCGTTAATAACCACATCAGGATTGACCTTCTTGATCAATCCTTCGAGAGCCGCCAGATCGCCGGCATCCACCTCCACTGATGTAAATCGTGGGTCTTGGATTTTCTGGGTGACAGCGTGCGCTTTTGAAGCATCGTAATCAGCGATAACTAACTCAGTGATAAATGACTTACGGGATGCGATATTTGCGATTGCACTGCCAACTCCGCCTGCGCCGATAACGAGCGCTCTCATGGTTGGCCTTTCGGGTAGTTTTCGAACCCAATATGGATTCAAGGGAAGGTTATCTATACCGATAACCTTTGCCAAGCACCATTGGTGTTAGGTCCCCGTAGCTCAGTGGATAGAGCAACCGCCTCCTAAGCGGTAGGTCGCAGGTTCAACTCCCGCCGGGGACACCCAATTTAAGTTAAGAGAAAACTACAGTTCGTTTTCCAACAATAAATACTTTGTCATCTGCATAAAACTTAACAGCCTTTGCTAAAACTCTGCGTTCAATATCGCGACCAATTGCAATGAGCTCTTCAGGAGTAGCGACATGAGTCACATGTGCAACATCTTGTTCAATGATTGGTCCTTCATCTAAATCACTTGTTACAAAGTGAGCAGATGCGCCAATAATCTTTACACCACGCTCATGTGCCTGGTGATATGGCTTTGCACCCTTAAATCCAGGAAGGAATGAGTGGTGGATGTTAATGATCTTGCCCGGCATCTTGTTGCAGAATTCCTTGGACATGATCTGCATATATCTGGCAAGGACTACGAAATCTATTTTTAGGTCATTGATCTGCTTTAGAACTTCAGCCTCTTGAGAGACTTTAGTCTCTGCTGTGACAGGTAGATATAGAAACTTAATTCCGTGTGATTCAACTAAAGTGCGCAAATCTTCTCTGTTAGAAATTACAAGAGGGATTTCAATATTTAACTCACCGAGCTCTTCTAGATACAAAAGATCACGTAAGCAATGACTCTCTTTGGTGACCATGACAAGTGCGCGAGGTTTTTGGGCCGTTGGACGAATATGCAGAGAAGGGTTGAACTTAGAAAGTCCTACATTCAAACTCTTATTTGCACCTTCAAGTCCCTGTGATGTTTCAAAGCGAGTGCGCATTACAAAGGTATTTGTCGTCGGATCCGTGAACTGCTGGTTTTCAATAATGTTTCCACCACAAGCAAGGACAGCAGACGTCATCGCATGAACGATGCCAGGCTGATCTGCGCATTGCAGGGAAGCGATTAGATCCATATCTGTAGGGTACGCGACCTTAGTGATGAAGAGTAAATCGCTGCATCCATTTAGGTGCCCACCAGTTGCGCTCACCAAATAAACGCATAAGTGCGGGCACTAATAGACCACGAACGATGGTTGCATCCAGTATTACAGCCAGTGCAACTCCAAAGCCCATCGACTTAATTGATGTGACACCACTAGTGATGAATGAGGCGAAGACGACTGCGAGTAAAAGTGCTGCAGCAGTGATGATACGAGCTGATCGCTGAAGTCCTGTTGCAACTGATTCCACATTTGTTTTTCCAGCCAAGTGCTCTTCGCGGATACGAGAGAGCAAGAACAATTCATAGTCCATTGATAAACCAAAGACCACGACGGCGATCAAGATAACAATGGAAGTATCAACAGTGCCCGTTAGCGTGAATGAACCAATGAGCCATTGCATGTGCCCATCGATAAAGACCCAGGTTAGTGCTCCTAATGTTGCACCAAGGGATAGGAAGTTAAGTAGTACAGCCTTGATAGGCAAAATGATTGATCCAGTAAAAATAAAGATCAAGATAAGAACAGAAAGAATGATCCAACCCAATGCCCAAGGCAAGGTGCGCGATATGCCATCTTGTGAATCTGTGTAATCGGCTGCAACACCTCCTACCAAAGTGCCAGCAGGTGCATCAACGTTTCGAACATTGTGAATTAATGCCTGCGCATCTGGTGTTCGTGGCAACATTTCTTGGTAGGCAACAACGCGCACATCTTTACCGATTGTTGTTGGTGGTAATACTGCAACAATTCCTGGAACCTTGGCTATCTTGGTTGCGTAGGCATTGATTTCATCAAGTTTGTCTGAACCATTTCTAATGACAATCTCAATTGGATTTCCAGTTTGTCCCGGAAATCTAGCGTCTTGTAACGCTGTAGTAATGGCAGCCTTATTAGATGCAGGCAACATTCGTGAGTCACCTTGTGAAAACTTAATATTTGTAATTGGCGATGCCATGACGCCGAGAATTACTAAAGAGAAAACAACTGCGGCAACTGGACGCTTCATTACGAGACGAGCTGTCTGTGCCCAACGGCCATCTTCCTTTGGCGTAATTGCCGAACGACGAATAACACCCTTATCAATTTTTGATCCCATGAGAGCAAGAATTGGCGGTAATCCAATAATCGCACCGACTACTGCAAGTGCAACAACTGATACGCCTGCATACCCAAATGACTTTAAGAAAGGTAACGGGAAGAAAGTAAGTGACAATAAAGTAACCAGCACAGTCATACCAGAGTAGAAGACAGTCTTTCCGGCACTTCCCATGGTTGAAACAATTGAATCTTCCACACTCTTTCCGCGGTGAAGTTCTTCGCGGAATCTATTCACCATCAATAGTGCGTAATCGATTCCTAGTCCAAGGCCCATACCTGTCGTTAGATTGAGGGCGTAGATACTGACGCTTGTGAAAAGTGTGAACAAATAAAGAATAAAGAATGCTCCCAGGATTGCTGCCACACCAACAATAAGTGGCATTGCTGACGCCGCTAGGGCACCAAAAACAATTGTCAGCAAGATGAATGTGAGTGGAATTGAGATCAGTTCTGCAATCTTAAGATCTTCAGAAATCTTTGCTGTTATTGCATGCCCGACAACTGAAGCACCGCCTGCATACAAAGTCAGGCCGTCATATGAACCATCGTAATTTTCCTGAAATAGTTGTCCTAGTTTTTGACCTTCGGCAGAAAAAGGATCGTTGTCACCATACACAAGAATGTAGGCAGCTTTTCCGTCACTAGATTTCAAAGTTGCTTCGCCACCACTGGTCCAATAGGAAAGGGTTTTTGACACACCTTTCTCTTGTCCAATTTTCTTCTCTAGTGCTAACCCTTTTTCTGTGATGCTTGGATCGGTCACATCAATTGAACCTGAATCAACTACAACAACAACTGCAGGATCAGACAGCTTCAATTCATCGTTGAGGTACTCGTACACCTTGTAAGAATCACTTTTGGGATCTGAGTACCCAGCTGAGTCAAGACGACTAAAGGCCAATGAACCAAATCCACCTGCGACAAGAATTCCCACTACAAAAAGCACGACAGCGCCCTTACGGTGCTTAACTAAGTAGTGACCTAATTTCTCAAACATGTTCTTCTGTTCCCCTTATCGATGTAGAATCAATTCCATGAGCGATCTCTTTCCTAACGTCACTTCAGATGAGATCGATCCTGAAGCAGCCGCCGAGCAAGCTCGACGCGAAGCTGAAATTAAGTCAGACAAACCACCGCATCACGAGGATTAATCAGCCTTAGGTGCTGGCGCTACTTTTGGAACATCAGGAGTAGTGCTTTTTTTAACTGAATCAGTTTTGTAAAACCCTGAACCCTTGAACACAACGCCTACAGCGGTATAGACCTTGCGGATCTCACCCTTGCATTGCGGGCATTCGGTCAGAGAGTCATCCGAGAAGGATTGAATTGCCTCAAATTCATGGTCACATGCGGTGCATGCATATTGATATGTAGGCATCACAGTCTCCATTCGGTAAATAAGGCTAGGCAGTAAGTGTAAAGAAGTGAGACGATAGGCGCGAATTGAGGTGCTTCCCAAGCCCTTATGGAAGGAAAAAGTGAGCCGCACACGTTTCGCAGCGATTCTGCTTCTTGTATTTCTTGGGGTGACAAACGCCTCTGCAAATACATTAGTAAGCACTAATCCAATTAGTGGCTCAACTCTTTCAGTATCCCCAACAAATGTGACAGTCACTGGCCAGGTTGCGTTACTCGCTGATGCACCTGATGCAAATTCAATTACAGTGACAGATCCAAATGGAGTCCGCGTTGATGATGGCACCATCACAATCTCAGACATGAGTGCAACGGTTGGCGTTAGACCACTTGTTGATTCTGGAATCTACACAGTTACGTACTCACTACTTTCTGAAGGCGATATTCCACTGGAAGGTAGTTTCACATTTAAGTATCAATCACCAAGTGTAATTTCCACAGCAAACCCAAATCCAGAACCAAGCCAATCACAGAGTCCTGCCAGCAGTAGTTGGGGAACAAATGTTTTCGTGATTATTCTGCTACTTGTAGCTGTACTCGTAACTATTGGTCTTTCTCTGTATGCACGTAAATTATTTGCTGATCGATGAACTTTTTAAGTACAACTTTTAAATACTTCAATTTACTAGGTGGGTTTGCAACCATCGGGGCACTTTTGGCTATGGCGTTTTTGCTACTTGATGATGAGGGCAAAGTTTCAACATCTGGTGAAAAGCTTCGAAACTTTCTAAAAGTATCGGCAGCCACCTGGTTTATTGGAATTATTGGTTCAATTGTTTTTACTCTAGCTCAAATTCTGGATTCATCCCTTGCGGTTGCGCTAGATCCAACCGTTGTTCGCTCCTTTGTCACGCAGATTACGTTGGGGCAGTATTTAGCTTTTGAAGCAGTCATAGCGTTCTTGGTGTTTGTTTATTCATTTCAAGCAAGGAAAATTCTGAGTCTTATCTTCTTGTTGGGACTTTCCGTTGTCGGAATAATTGCACCTGTTTTTCAAAGTCACGCAGCCTCTAGCGGGTCACATTCTCTTGTTATCGGATCACTTGTAATTCACGTAATTGGGTTATCACTATGGGTTGGCGGAATCCTTGCCATTGCGATGCTCTCAGCATCTGATCGCGCAATTGCCGTTCCTAGATTTAGCCAGCTGGCCTTATGGGCTGCGATAGCGGTAGTTATTAGTGGATCAGTAAATGCTTGGACTCGACTTAATTTTGCATCTGCATGGGATTCAACCTATGCCTACATAGTTATCGCTAAAACTCTTGCAACCATTGCGTTAGTAGCAATTGGTTATCTGCATCGAAAGAATCTTGCAGGTAAGGAATCAATTAACTGGTTAGGTTTTGCAAAATTACTTTCTGCTGAAGCGATAATCATGGTTGTTACAGTTGCTATGGGTGCTTGGTTATCAAATACCAGTTCACCCAATCGTCCAGGCTTGCAAGAGTTTGATCCCGCCCTTGCTGTCGTTGGGTTTACAACACCACCTAAGCCAACTTGGTCAATGATTTTATTGAGTTATGAACCAAATGCTTTGGTAATCGGTATTTTGATTGTAATGGTTGCTCTTTATGTAAAGGGTGTAATGGTTCTAACCAAGCGCGGAGATAAGTGGCCCGTTGGTCGCACTGTCTCATTTGCTTTGGGTATTGCTGTAATAGATTTTGCTACGAGCGGCGGCTTAGGTTTATACGCACATTTCTCATTTTCATATCACATGATTGCGCACATGCTCTTAGCAATGATTGCACCTATTGGATTAGTTCTCGGAGCTCCGATGACCTTGGCACTTCGAACTCTGCCCCAAGGTCGTACCCCATCTGAGCGAGGAGTTCGTGGTTCTCTCTTAGCTGCTCTTCATTCAAAAATAGGTACCTTTTATACAAACCCAATCGTTGCGCTACTAATTTTTGATGGTTCTTTGTTTGCTTTGTACTTTACTGATTTGTTTGCCAACATGATGCAGAGTCATGTTGGGCATTTGTTTATGACGCTTCACTTCTTGGCTGCTGGATTTTTATTCTTCTTTGTTGTCATTGGAATCGATCCGAACCCTCGTAAAATTCCGCACTTAGTTCAGATCGTCATGTTGTTTGCTGCCATGAGCATTCATGCATTTTTCTCAGTTGCATTAATGTCGACTACAACTTTGATTGATAAGGGTTACTTTGCATCCCTCCAAACTCCTTGGCTTACAGATTTATTGGCCGACCAAAAGCTAGGTGGATCCATCGGATGGGCAATGGGGGAGATCCCAATCTTGATTGCTTTAGTTGCCACTTTTATCAATTGGCTACGTGAAGACACTCGGGAGACTAAGCGCATTGATCGTAATATCGTGCGCCAAGCAGCTATGGGTCAGCCAGATGATTTAGCAAACTATAATCAGTACCTACAAAAGCTGGCACAACGCGACAAGAATGAGTCCTAATGGAAAACCTGTTTGATCTACCGTCTGAGTACAAAGAGCTGCGTGCAAGCGTTCGTGCACTATCTGAAAAAGAGATTGCACCTCATGCTCAGGCTGTTGATGAAGATCATCGTTTCCCACAAGAAGCAAAGGTTGCTCTGATTAAAAATGGTTTATATGCAGCACACGTTCCAACAGAGTTTGGTGGCGATGGTGCTGATGCCCTTGCAACGGTGTTAATTATTGAAGAAGTTGCTCGCGCTTGTGGTTCTTCATCTTTGATTCCAGCAGTTAACAAACTAGGTTCAATGCCGTTGATATTAGGTGGCAATGCTGAGCAAAAGAAGCGTTGGTTACCTCGTTTAGTAAAAGGTGAAGGATTTTCATACTGCCTTTCAGAATCAGAGGCGGGATCTGATGCATCTGCAATGCGCACCAAGGTCGAACGATCTGGGGATGGGTGGGTTCTAAACGGCAGTAAGAAGTGGATTACCAACGCCGGTGAATCTGAGTTTTATTCAGTAATCGCACAAGGTGATCCCGCAGGTGGCACGAAGGGAATAACAGCTTTCGTAGTTGAAAAGTCAGATCCTGGTGTTTCATTTGGTGCACCAGAAAAGAAAATGGGAATGCGCGGTTCTCCTACACGCGAAGTTTATTTCGACAATGTTCAACTAAGCGATGATCGACGCATTAGCGAAGTAGGACAAGGCTTTGCTTTGGCCATGAACACACTTGATCACACACGCATCACAATTGCTGCGCAAGCAATTGGTCTTGCCCAAGGTGCTTTCGATGTTGCAACAAAGTATGCCCATGAGCGTCAACAATTTGGAAAGCCAATCTTTGACTTTCAAGCAATTCAATTCATGCTGGCTGATATGGCAATGAATATAGAAGCAGCGCGTTTGCTTACTTATTCTGCTGCCATCAAGAGTGAAAATGGCGAAAAAGATCTCCGCTTCTTCTCGGCAGCAAGTAAGTGTTTTGCAAGTGATATGGCTATGAAGGTGACAGAAGATGCTATTCAAGTACTTGGTGGATATGGATATGTGACTGATTACCCAGTTGAGCGCATGATGCGCGATACAAAGCTAACTCAGATTTATGAGGGTACAAATCAGATTCAGCGCATCGTTATGGCGCGCAATTTACCTAACGGTTAAAGCGCACAACAACCGAAGGCGAAGCAGCAGCATCTAATGGGATGTCGTGTGCTTCATGGGGCAACTCTTCGCTATTTAATTCACCGGCATATACCAAGCCAATTTTCCATGCATTCAATTTCGGCAAAGCGCGATCGTAATAACCACCACCTTGTCCTAGTCGATATCCAGATTGATCAATACGCAGAGCCGGAACTACCACGGCAGATATCTGCGATAGATCTGTGAGTGCATCACCAAGAGGTTCCAAAATCTTCTTTCGTGTAATCAATTGATTAGGATCACCATTCCATTTGACCCACTCCAGCTGATCACCATTGATGCGGGGCAGGACTACTGTCTTTCCATCCCTTAGAAAAGCTTCATTGATTTCAACAGTACTTGGCTCAAACTCATAGGAAACATAGGAAGCGATAGTTGAAGCCGAGACTATTTCTGGTGCTTTTAAGATGACATTGAAGTTACAAGGGATAAATTTCTGAGAACGCTCGCGACGGGCCCGATCGCGTAATGCGCTTTTCTGATCTGTCATTTAAATCTCCCGTTAAATCCCAAGGATTAAACTCTTAAACAAGTAGGGTGTGATTATGTCAGAACACACACGAGTAGAAGAGTTTCTAACCTCCTTACTCGCCATCTGCAAACCACTCGAACCATTTGAGATGCCTTTGTTAGATGCACATGGCGCCACTCTTGCGGAAGATATTTACGCCGGAGAACGCTTAGTTCTTCGCTCCGGTACCCGTATTCGCTCGACCCAGATTGGGTTAGCTGCATCAATTGGTCGAGACCATCTACCAACTCGTCCGCACCCACGTGTTGTTGTTCTATCGGCTGGTCCTGATTTAGTTGAGCCTGGGCAGCCTTTAAAGAACGCAAGCGATGAGTATGAAACAAATTCTTGGTTGTTAACAACTGCAGTGCGCGAAGTAGGCGCCGTTGCTTATCGCGTTCACTCAATTCCTGATGACGAAGCCCAACTTCAGAAAGTAATCGAGGATCAATTGGTGCGCGCAGATTTAATCATCATCAGCGGAGAACGAAATGATGATTCATTTGATCTAATCACTCGCACACTTGCCGGACTTGGTGCAATTACCACTGTTGACATGGCGATTGAAGCAAGTGGTCGCCATAACTTCGGAACAATTGGGCCAGATAACATCCCAGTAGTAACTCTTCCTGGTGATCCAATTGCTGCTTATATTTCATTTGAGCTGTTTGTTCGACCAATGATTCGCACGATGCTAGGAGCGGCAACAATTCACCGCCCATCAGTTAAGGCTGCACTTGAAAAGCCAATTGCGTCTGCAGCTGGAATGCGCTCATATATTCGTGCAATTTTGGCTGATGATGGAAAATCTGTAACTCCACTTGCTAATCAAGATGAGCAATCAACTTTGTCTGATGCCAATGCATTTATTGCGGTTACTGAAACCGATACATCGCTTAAAACCGGAGATCAGGTTAATGTCGTAGTTCTTGAGCGCCGATATATTTAGTCTCATGAGCACCAGCTGGCCTGTTCTTTTAAAAAACGAGCAAATCTATTTACGCCCATTACGTTTTCGAGATCGCACAATATGGAATCGAGTACGAGCAGAAAATCGGGAGTGGCTCTCTCCTTGGGAAGCCACAATCCCAGCGATTAGCGAAGAAAGCTATAAAGAGCTGCCTTCCTATTATGAAATGGTGAAGATTCTCAATCATGAAGCGCGCAACGGTCGCTCATTTTCCTTTGCGATCTGGCATGGCAAGAATCTCATTGGCCAGATATCCCTTGGCGGAGTTATCTATGGTGCGATGCGCGGAGGACACATTGGATATTGGATCGATCGCAATTTCGCCAATCGCGGCTATACGACTGCAGCCGTTGAAATGCTTACGCAGTACGCCTTTGAGGTTCTAAAACTGCATCGCGTTGAGATAAATCTCAGACCAGAAAATGCCTCAAGTCGACGGGTAGCTGAAAAAGCTGGCTTTATTCTCGAAGGTGATCGCCCTCGTTACCTGCATATTGATGGCCATTGGCGAGATCACATCTGTTTTGTTAAGGAAAATTCAGCGATTAAGTAGCGCTCAAATCCCAGAAAAGCATCACCCCTTCCTTTAGATTTGTCCATCATGACTTCGGGACTTATCTATATTGCGATCATCGGTATGTGGGTCGCTTATTTCGCACCCCGTTGGATCCATGACCGTAATGAGTTTTCAGGAAAGTCAGTTGAACGTTTCAAAAGCGCATTGCGTGTTGTAGCTAATCAATCTCCACAGACCACAACAACTAGTGGAGCCATTCATATTGATCTCGATCGCGAAGCAAAAGTTCGTCAAAGCCTTTTGCGTCGCAGGATCACTTTTGTATTAATTGCTTTTTCACTCATCACAACGGTTGTAGGTGGAATTATGAATACGATGCCATTTATTTACGCAGCAGTTCCATTATCTGGAATGTTGATTTATGTTGCAAACGTTCGGCGACATGTTATTGCCGATCAACTGCACACACGTCGTGTCAAGCAGTTGCATCGTCGTAGCTCTGGAGTCTCAGCAACAAACTTGGCTGAAGTTGTTCATCCAAAGCCATCGACAGAACATTGGATTCCTTTGTCAGAGCGCGAACTAAAGGGTGTTGTTATTTTGCCTAAGGGTTCTGCGGCAGTTAGAAATGCATGGGAACCAACTGAAGTTCCTGTTCCAACTTATGTAAATGCACCTAAGGCTGTAACAGCAAAACGTGTTATTGATCTAACTACTCCTGGTCAATGGAGTGAAGAACAAGAACGTCTTGAGCGCGAAGCACTTGCTGCAGCCTCACCATCTCGTGATCAAATCTTTGATCAACAACTAGCAGATGAAGCAGTTGAGCGTTTGTCTCAAGCTCGCGCAGCTAACGAGTAATTAGATCCAGGATTCAAACCACATGCGAAGGTGCCAATCTTCGTATGTAATAACTTGTCCCGTAAAAAGTGGAATAAAGAAGATGAAACACAGCACGATTAGAGTAAATATGCCCCCCACAATTGATTGCGATATCGCTGGCTTTAGACCACTATTCAGTAATAGTTTTGCACAATAAACAATAGCCAGGATTAAAAATGGCTCAATAATAATTGCGTAGAAAGTGAAGACAGTTCGCTGTTGCATCGCAAACCAGGGTAAATACCCAGCTGCAACGCCAAGTACGACAATGTTTGCTGCCAAGTCAATGCGGTGATTGATCAAGGCCTTAAACCAATATCCAACAACAACAGCGATTGAAATTGTTCCCACCCACCACAAAATAGGAGTGCCAAGTGCTAGAACTTCTTGAGCACAATCTTTTGCTGC
>Ga0209297_1001463_pt1 | contig 13741 bp, 12 predicted proteins | sample S_130805_MF_Meta_FD_187322 | JGI IMG/M metagenome (GOLD analysis project Ga0209297, IMG submission 187322) | Freshwater microbial communities from Lake Simoncouche, Canada to study carbon cycling - S_130805_MF_MetaG (SPAdes) (version 2) | ecosystem: Environmental > Aquatic > Freshwater > Lake ... | reverse complement strand
TATGAGAGAAACACAAAAAGACTTACATCATTTATTTGGTATGAGTCATGATATGTTTAAACATATTGTTGCTCTAAACACGTACACTGAACCGTTCTTGTCAATGAGAGCAAATGATCAAAGAGAAATCATTGAGCAACTGTTAGGTATTACATTGTTAAGCGAAAAAGCTGAAACACTTAAAGAGCAAGTTAGACAAACTAAAGATACAATTTATCAAGAAACTGCAAACATTGAAGCTGCTAAAAAGTCAAATGAGCGTATTCAACAAAGTATTGATACTCTGTTATTAAGACAAAAAGCATGGTATAGTCAACAAGAAACTGATCTTGAAAAACTTGCTCGTGCCATTGTAGAAATGGAAAGTGTAGACATTGAAGCTGAAGTTGCTAATCATTCGTTACTAAAAGAGTACTTAGAACAACGTGCAACAATAGCAAGTCTTAACAAAGAAAAAGCAACTTTAGAGTCTGCATCAAGTCAAGCTACTAAAACTAGAGACAAATATGTTAGAGAAATTGACGCACTTGATAACAAAAAATGTCATGCTTGTGAACAAGAATTACACGATCACAAACACACAGAATTACTTAACACTGCCAAACAACACTTACTCGAAGCACAAAAATATTTTGATAAAGTGTCATCTGATTACAATAAAATATGTAATGAACTAGCAAGTATTACAATTATTGAAACTAGACCAGATACCTATTATGAAACCCTTGAGCAAGCATTAAAACATCAAACTAACTTTAAATCATTAGAACAACAGTTAGAAATTAAAGCAGTTGACACTGATCCATATCAAGAACAAATTGATGAAATGCGCAATGCTGCACTACAAGAGATTAGTTGGGATAAAATTAACGAAGCAACTGCACTTAAAGATCACCAAGAGTTTTTGCTTAAACTACTCACAAATAAAGACAGTTTTATCCGTAAAAAAATTATAGATCAAAATTTAGCGTACTTAAACAATAGGCTAACTTATTACTTAGATAAGATGGGATTACCTCATAACGTTGTATTCCAAAATGATTTAAATGTTGAAATCACACAACTTGGACAAGATTTAGATTTTCATAATCTTTCAAGAGGAGAAATGAATAGAGTTATTATTTCGTTAAGTTTAGCTTTTCGAGATGTATGGGAAAGCTTATATCAAAAAATTAACCTACTGTTTGTTGACGAATTGTTAGACAATGGGCTTGATTCGAACGGCATTGAGTGTGCGTTGTCAATCTTAAAAGCTAGAGCTAGACAATCAGATTCGTCAATTTGGTTAATTAGTCATAAAGAAGAATTAATCGGACGAGTAGACAACATATTGCGAGTTTACAAAGAAAACGGTTTTACGAATTACGATTATCCAACTATACAATGAAACAGTCAATACCGTACCTTTACAAGTGGATTCACATACCTACTAATAAATGGTATATAGGATCAAAAACGCAAGCTGGGTGGAATCCAGCTTGCCATGAGAATTACCTGTGTTCAAGTAAAATAGTAAAGCCGTTAATTTTAGAAAATAGAAATGACTGGAGATATGAAATCTTAGCAATCGGCCCTGCATCATATATAAGAAAATTAGAATCTGATTACCTTACAATTTTAGATGCTAAAAACGATCCTATGAGTTTTAATCAATCAAATGCTAAAATTGATCCAGGAAATAGATTAGGTAGAATCGAGTCAAAAATAACTCGTGCAAAGAAAAGTTTAGCAAGGCAAGGAGATAAAAATCCTATGTACGGTAAAAGGGGTGAATTAAGTCCACACTTTGGAAAACATCACTCTGCAGAAGTTAAACAAAAACAAAGCGATGGTGTTAAAAATTATGCAGCATTTCGCCCAGCAACACATAATGAAAATATAAGTAAATCATTAAAAGGAAATCCTAAAGTAGGATTAAAAGGCGAAAAAAATCCAATGTATGGAAAATCTGCATCTGAATATAATAAACAAATGTCCAAGTTAAAAAATTCAGGAGATAACAATCCGATGAAGCAACTTAAACATCAACGAACATGCGAGCATTGTAACAAGACGATTGCAAAAAATCATTATACTCTGTTTCACGGTGACAAATGTAAATTAAAATCGTAATAATATGCTACTTCATTTTTGAAGTGGCATCCTCACGACTAATAAATAGTTATTATATGGAATTATTATGTTACCAAATGAAGAATTACACGACGAAATAATGAATGCGTTTAATGAATACTTTAAAGCACATCAACGTTGGGTTACTATACAAAACTCATCAACTGTTGTAGATTTACGTAAAGAATTAATGGCTATGAGAAAACTTAGTATTAAGTTAAGAAAGTATTGTGAAGATCAACGTAATGTTGTACAAGATTGGCGATACTATCATTTTTCCCCTAAACAACCAAGTAAACGCGCTAAAGCATTGATAGCAGAGCGTGATCAAAAAATAAAAGATGGCACTGCAGATCCGATAACTAAAATAAAGATCAAACACAGAAACTAAAGGAACAGTATGCCGAGCAAATCTAAAACAAAAGGAAATAGTTGGGAAAACACAGTATCAAAACATTTAAGCTCACTGTATAATGCATCTTTCATGCGGGTGCCGGGCAGCGGTGCATACATCGGAGGTAAGAATGCAGTACGTAAAGACTTCTTACATGAAGGACAAATTCGTGCTATGAAAGGTGATATTGTACCGCCATTAAATTGGAAACACTTTAATGCTGAATGTAAATCTTATGCTGATTTTCCATTTCATCAATTGTTTACTGCAGGTGAAATTAAGATTTTAGATACTTGGATTGAGCAAACTTTAGAAGTTGCTGATACAGATGATTTTAATATTATTATGATGAAGTTTAATCGCAAAGGCTCTTATGTTGCGTTTGAACATAAACATATCAAAAAATTCAAACTACAAAAAAGTGTAGACTATTACTCCAAAAAGAACGGTAAATGGGTTTTTACTGATTACGATTCTTTTTGGAGTGAAAATAAAGATGTTGTTAAAACTTTATGTTTGGCAAAATGATTAGTTGACTTCCTTCCACTATTACTGTATAATCGTTTCTAACAAGGTGAGTAAGATGTTCAGATAAATATTTGTTTAAGAACTAAACACAATATAATCTAACACAAAACACTATGGAAGAACTTGTAATAATTTATACAGACGGCGCATGTGTACCAAATCCAGGTAAAGGCGGATGGGGTGCTACTATGCAATACAGAGACGTCATTAAAGAATTTTCTGGAACAGAACCGCAAACTACTAACAACCGCATGGAAATGCAAGCTGCTATCGAAGCACTATCGCGTTTAAAAAGACCATGCAAAGTTAGGATTTATTCTGATTCAAAATATCTAGTTGACGGTTTTACACAATGGTTTCCTAATTGGAAAAAGAAAGGTCGTACTGATTACTTAAATCGTGATCTATGGCTTAAATTAGAAACTGTTGCTGCTGCACACACTATAGATTGGCAATGGGTTAAAGCCCATGCAGGTAATCCAGGTAACGAACGCGCAAATGATTTAGCAGAAGCTGCTGCTCGCATTTAGCCACTTTTAACCCTTTGTTCAAAACACATTTGTAAATACTAGACAAAACACACAAAACACTTTTAATTCACACTAACATAAGGTTGGCAGGCCGGATTGTAATACTGCTGAGACAAGTTCTGGAAACGAGAACCGCTGCTCAAATCGTTGATTGTGCAACGACTTTTAAACACTACCCTCTCGCAAGAGGATGCCAAAAGCAACGTCCATTGATGTCAATGCTTTGTTTAATCGGAATGGTGGTCTAGCTGTATTTGAAAAAGAATACTTAGGCTTTAAATCTGTAGAATACTAGTAATAGTAACAATTTCGTAATGATATACAAAGCACCTGAAAGTTATATCTTAAAAATACCTGTAAGTGTTGGTCCGGAGGTAGCCAACAGCGAAAGTCTACAGTCATATAAATTCTTACTGCAAATTCCATGGCGATGGGGTGAAATCATGCATCTAGTTTTATTAGGGTGCATCTGACTTCAAAAGTGATATCTCTTTATTAAAATAATTAAATTATATTAATTCATTTATAATTTAATTGTTTTTTCATTATTGTTGTTAGAGAGAATAGTATTGAGCGATAGCGAAATACAGATGAACGTTAGTTCATCTTTTAATATGAAATATATTTTTTAATAAATATTCATATTATATAAGGGATATCCTTAAGGACTATTATGAAAGTACGTGAAATTATTCAACCACACCAAAATTTAAATGAAGGATTTACTGATGATTTGTTCTCATCAGGTCTAACTACTGCAATAAAAAATTACATGGCACCTACTGGCGGTAGACTTGATAAATCTATAAAAGTTGGTAGCAGAATACGAACAGGCGGTGTAGCTATTCTTAAATTGTTAGGAGCTATAGGAGTGCCAATTTGGAACTACAACAGCAACATGCTAATCTATGATAAACAGCTAGCTTCAAAAAAAATTACACAAGACCAATTTGACCAACGTCACCAATACGAGATGGGGATGATGGTATCACTAATTGCGTCAGGCATGGCAGTACGGTTTGTTGGCCAAGCAGCAATAACTGCCATTGGATACTTAGTTAGCGCAGTGCCGCTAGTAGGTTATGTTTTTGGTCCAATAATTAGAGTGTTCTCTCCAGAACTTACACTAGCATTAATGTATTATATTAATACTGATAAAGGTCGCGATATAATTGCAAAACTTATTTGTGCATCGGTACTGAATAATGAAAAAGGAATGGAATTTATTGGGTGGAACGCACTTAAAATTTCAATAAATGACGTTAAAGAAATGGTAGCTAAAGTAGTTAAAATGTCAAAAGAAGAAATTGCAGAATTGACAGGTCAAGATAAACCAGCTGATCCAACTGCACCTGTACAACCAGATCCTACTAAACCAGCTGATCCAACTGCACCTGTACAACCAGGACCTACTAAACCAACTGATCCAAATGCACCTGTACAACCAGGACCTGCTGAGCCTGAAGTAGACCCAGCTAGTTATGCAAACACAAATGTACCTGGATCTAGATATACCGATACTACTAGATTTAAAAGAAATGCTAAAGGTGAATTGATATTATTATAATAATTACATAAGTGGCATACGTGACACTTTAGTTAATTCAATATTATCTTTAATTATATCATACATAATGTTACGATCTTCCATCCCTAAATTATATAGGAGATCGTTAATACCTATACCACCCCTCATGTACCAACATATTCTATATAATTCAAGTTTAAATCGTTTAACATCATTGTCTAGCCTAGTGAGAAAATCACCAATGTCGCTGCGCGACATCCCAACTAGGCGGGAGCGAAAAAATTTGCTTGATCTAAATCAATTGATACTTTTGAATCATGGCCGCACGATGTACATTTAACGCTAACATCTGGAATTTTCCAAGTGTCTTTGTTAATGTTAAATTGATCACGAATTTTGTCAAACACACTTTTGTCACAATTAGTTAACCATTCAAAAATAAAATTAGGTTCAGTAACTACAATAGTTCCAGTATCTACTGATTCAACACTAGCCGAATATATGTCATTTTGAATAACACCTAACTCTTTAAATAACTGACTAACGATTTCTTTTTGTTTTTCATCTGACTCTGCACCTGCTGAAACTAATCGCTGTTGCAATTTAAAATTACGAAGTGAAAATTCAGTTGTTTGTCTATAAGTTAACGGTTGCAATTTTATTGTTAATCCGTTATGTTGAATTGTATTATCATACTTGCATTTGCTAAAATGATCAATTACTGTTCCTAAATCAATATCGTATTCATTTTCTTCACTACATTTTGGACAGGTATGTATAATTTCTAATACATTTCCAAATGTTGCAATTCGAATTGCTGTTAATAATAAATCAGTATCTAACGACGTTATTTCCCATGCATCTTTAACATTTGGGCAACAGCTATTAATAATTGATACAGTACTTTCACCTGACAATAATGCATCTGGTGTTTTTACGATAATTTCGTCCATTCCTGTCATACTAAAAATTGGCATGTGAGTTGCATCACCTGTTAAGCTGCCTAGTTTATTGTACATTCCACTTGATGGTAACGCAACAAAGATTTTTGGTTGTCTATAAAACTCTTGTAAAGGATTTTGTGCCATTTATAACTCCGGATAAATATATTAACCGTATTTATATACACAAAATTATAGGATTTTTAAAATGGCTGATGAACGCGAACTACTTGAAGAAATAAGAAATTTACTCAAAGAAAACAATCGAAATCCGCGTGCTAACACGTCTACTACTGCTAGCAGTAGTAGTGGTAGTAGTGACGGCAAACCAAACATGTTTGGTGACATTGCTAATATTTCAGGTAACGTGTCTGGCGCACTACGAAAAGTTTGGGAAGGATCAGCAACTGCATCCGATGGGTTAAACTTACTAACCGGTACTTTGCAAAAAAGCGGCGGCGTACTTACTGACACGTTAGGAAAAATTGCTGGAGATTTTGGAAACGCTGTACTTGATGTTAACAAGTCTAATAAAGAATCTGTAAAGTACGGTGCTGATTGGGGCAACAATTTAGGGGAATTTGACAAAGCCGTTAAAGGCGCAAGGATGACGCATAACGAATATAATGATATGCTTCGTGATTCTACGCGTGAACTAGAAGGTGCCGGCTCAAACGCTAATAAAACCCAACAAAACTTTTTAGAAATTGCAAAAGGATTACAAGAATCTCAGTTAGGCTCTAGATTAAAACAACTTGGTGTCTCAACCGACGAACTTAATCAAATTACAGAAGCGTCTTTAGCGTTTAATCGAGGCAAAGACTTATCTGAACAAACAGCAAAACAAAACGCAATTGAATCTGCCATGCGCATGGCTGCAGCAATGGATGAAAACACTCGAGTTTCTGGGATATCTAGAAAGGAACAAGAAGCTAACTTAAAAAAACAATCTGAAAAAGCATCAACTCAGATGGCGTTATCTATGATGGATCCAGAGGCTCAAGAGCGATATAAAGAAGCCATGAATCAAATGGCTAACGCGCCACAGGCAGTTAAAGATGCATTTACTGAAGAATTTACCGGTGGCCTACGAACTAATGACGGAGCTGCTACTATTGCTGGCATGGGAGATGCTGGGCCAGAGCTTTTAAAAGCAGCTCGAGCATCTGCAGAAGCTAATTCTCCCGAAGCTAGGCAAGCTTCGCAAAAGCAAAATGAACAATTTCTAGGTAAATTTGCTGAAGTTCAAAATTCTACTTCGTATAAGCAAATGGGTGTTTTTGCTACCGGTGCAGCTGCTGATAAAACTAGAGAAATGTATACCGGTAATCTTGAATTACAAAAAATCAATGCTAAGATAGACGAAGAAAAAAACAAAGGCAACACCATTGATGCAAGTACTGCAAGAAATATGCTGTATGAATCGGCTAAATTAGATAGAAAGGGTGTTGACGAAAAAGGCGAAAAGATTAAAGGTGGCGAACTTGGCCAAACTATAAACCAATCTGACAGCGTATTAAAAGACATTGCTGCCGGTGCCGGCAGTGCATTTAACGGACTTGTAAAAGAAACTAATGAAGTAATTGGAGCAGAATCAAAACTTACCGAAGCACTTAGATCTAGAACACAAGCAGAAGCAACTCCTGCAGCAATTGGAAAAGAAATTGGTGATGCTATTGTAAAAGCACTTCCGTTTGATGCCGGAAAGCTAGCCGATGCATACGAGAAAAATCGTAAAGAGTTTCAAGATTCTACTAAAAACTACGAGACTCTTCCAAGTGCTGCGCCAAAACGTTCAACAGGTTCACCATCATTTGAAAGCTTTATTAGCGGAAGTGGTGGATTTAAAGATATGTTTGAATCTTTTGACCCAAATGGTGAATTAGTAGAGTTACATGGTAAAGAGTTAGTTGCTAACGAATCACAAATGAATAGATTGTTTAACAGCATATCAGAACAAATGAAACCTGATATGAAAAATACAGCAGCTACTTCGTCAGAATTACCCGCATTAAATTTTGAAGATGTTAAGAATACCGTTGCTACACAAGCTAATGCAGCGTCTCCTCAAATGTCTGAAATTAACAAAACATTTACTGCCGCTACTACTCAAATGAAAGATGTTACTAAATCACTAGGTGAAGTTGCTGATAAACTTAAAAACATTAATTTTGAACCAGCGTTAAAAAATCTTTCTGAGCATACTGCTAAAGTTATGGAAAAAGTTGCAGTTAAACCGGCTGAAACTAAAAAAGAAGAAGTTAAACCAACTGACACTAAAAAAGAAGAACCTAAAAAAGAAGAAGTTAAACCAACTGACACTAAAAAAGAAGAACCTAAAAAAGAAGAAGTTAAACCAGCTGAAACAAAACCTGTTGAAGATAAATTTGCAGCATTATCTAAGACTATTGAAACAGTAACTAGTGAAATTCAAACAGGCGGTATTAGAACTAAAGAAGGTGCTGAAAAAATGGCATCTCTTGGTCCTGCAGGTGTGGATTTAGAAAAAGCAATTAAAGCTCATAAAGATTCAACTACTGATCAGCAAAAAGCCAATGCAATTAATGCTGAAAATACTGCTATTGCAAAAATTAAAGATTATCAACAAAGTAAAACGTTTATTGAACAGCAGCAACAGCATGCAATAATAACTGCAAAAGCTGGATTTAAAGATATTGATCCGATTAAATCAACAGAAGAACTTAACAAAAAACTTTTTGGGTCATTAACTAGTATTAAAGGAACTGAAAAACCTAAAGAAAAACCGGTAGTTGCAGAAGTAAAACCTAAAGCACCTGATTTGTCAAGTTTAGACGCTAGTTTAATTAATATGGCAAAATTTAATAAAGCATTAAACTCTGGAGATATTTCTAAAATAGGAATGTCTCAAATGGATCTTAGCGAAACAGGTAAAGCTGCTGAAAATAAATTAGGCCCGTCTGCAGCTAGAGTAGCGTTAGAAAAGAAAAGAGAAGCATTAGAAAATGCTGCATTTGACTTTGAACAAATGAAAGCTGCAAATACTAAACCGTCAGCTGAATCAGCTGATCGATTAGCTAAGAAAAAAGAAGAAGTTGCAAAATTAGCACTTGCATATGAAGATGATTTAATTAAAACTAAAGGTAAATTAAAATTACATGCTGAAGAAGAAGGTAAACATGCAGAAATAAAAAACAAAAATAACGAAATTGAAAAATCTCAACAAGTTGCAAAAGCACTAGCTAATGAAAAGCAATTTATGAAAGATCACGGACCTGGGTCTGATAAAAAAACTGACAACCTTGCAGTAAAACCCGATGAATCTAAAAATACAAAAAACAATACTGCTACAGTTAAACCTGAATCTGATAAAAAGCCATTAGCAACGCCTGAAGAAATTGCCAAACATGTTGCAGCAAAAGCACCTCAACCTGATCTAACAAAACCGTTTGCTAACATTGGCGATCAAATAAGTAGTGCATTTAGCAAAACTCCGATGCTAAATCATAAGGAAATATTTGCTAAAGCGCAGGACATGTTTAAAACACCAGATATTAGCAACGTCTTTGAGTCTGCTAGTGACACAATGTCAAAAATGTTTAACGAAAACAAAATGTTTCCAGACATTAAACCTATTAACGTAGATCAATCTGCAACTGATGTAAAACCTGCATCAGCAGTGGATAGCTTAAAAGATAAATCTAATGCAATTGCAGATTCAATTAATGGTCTTAAGTTACCTGCTGATGTTGCAGCTCCTGAAGAAAAGACAGAAGATAAAGGATTCTTTGATACAATTTCAGATACATTTAGTAAAGCCGGATCGTCGATATCAGATTTCTTTAAAGATGATAAACCTGCTGTAGCTATAGAGGATGTAAAATCTAACCCTAATAATCAAACACCTGAAGAACAAGCAAAAGTAGCAGCCGCAATAAAAAAATTAGACAAAGGTGCTACTACTCGAGCAGAAGCCGAAGCAGAAAAGGCTAAATTAAAAGATGCTAACACTACTGTAAAAGAATCAGAAAAACCTAAATTAAAAGATGCTACTGCTACTTTAAAAGAACCAGAAAAACCAGTTATACCTCCAGCAATAGTTAAACCTAAGTCTAAGGAAGACCAACATGTTGATGCAATGTATAAAAAGTTTGGCATTGAACGATTTGATGACTATAATTCTCGCAAATCAGCTGAAGTTAAAAGCGCACATGCTCAAATTAAAGATACAACACCAGACAGATCAGGAATAACTGCGCAAGATGTTACTCCACCAAAACCAGCTGAGCAGCCACAACCGGCTGCGCAGCCACAACCAGTTGCACCTCCAGTAGTGCAAGCACCTGTTGCTAAAGACGTAACATTAAAAGATTTGCACGATGCGTTAATGCAGTTAAATAAGACTATGGGACAAATGGCTCAGCATACAGATGATATAAGCAATAATAGCCGCAAACAAATCCAAGCAACAAAAAGTATAACTGGCAATAGATACGCATAAAGATTAAGGAAATATATATTATGGCATGGCGAAAACACTTTTCACCAATTGACACAAACGGTGAAGTATCACGTACAGTTGGATTATCGAACAATTCAAAAGCAGGGCCTGCTAGAACTAACTATTCTAGCTACCTGCCTGATGTTTATACTGGTAGTCCAAATCGTATTGAACGATATCAACAGTACGAAGTAATGGATAGCGACCCGGAAATTAATGCAGCATTAGACATTCTTGCTGAATTTTGTACACAAAAGCTAAAAGATGGAAAAAGTCCATTTACAGTTAGATGGAATAGTAAAGGTACTAATTCAGAAATACGAATTTTAGGTGAATACTTACAACAATGGAACAAATTACAACAATTTGATACTAAGATCTTTCGTATTGTTCGAAATGTATTTAAGTATGGTGATGCATTCTTTGTTAGAGATCCAGAAACACAAAAATGGAGTTGGGTTGACCCTAGTAAAATTGTAAAAATTATTGTAAATGAAAGCGACGGAAAGAAACCCGAACAATATATTATTAAAGATTTAGCTCCTAACTTTGAAAATTTAGTTGCTACACAGATAACTCCTAATATCAATCCTAGACAATCAGGCGGCGGTATGACCTCAGGTGCAGGATATATGGGATCACAAAGCGCACAACGAGGTGCATCAGGACCGTATCCTAGTGCTAGTTCGGGATCTAGATTTGGTATGGCTGAAACAGAATACGCAATTAACGCCGAACACGTTGTACATTTATCATTATCAGAAGGTTTAGATAACAATTATCCGTTTGGTAACAGCTTATTAGAGAATATTTTCAAAGTTTATAAGCAAAAAGAGCTTTTAGAAGATGCTATTTTAATTTATCGTATACAAAGAGCTCCTGAAAGACGTGTTTTCCACATTGACGTAGGTAATATGCCAAGTCATTTAGCTATGGCGTTTGTAGAAAGAGTTAAAAATGAGATACATCAACGTAGAATTCCAAGTCAAAGTGGAGGCGGTCAGAACGTTATCGACAGTGCATACAATCCATTATCAATAAATGAGGACTATTTCTTTCCGCAAACTGCAGAAGGACGTGGTTCTAAAGTTGATACACTACCAGGCGGAACTAATTTAGGTGAGATTGACGACTTAAAATTCTTTACAAACAAATTATTTCGAGGTTTACGGATACCAAGTAGCTACTTACCAACAGGTGCAGATGATTCACAAGCAAGTTTTAATGACGGACGTGTTGGTACAGCATACATTCAAGAGTTAAGATTTAACAAATACTGTGAAAGATTACAAAGTTTGATTACAGAATCGTTTACAAACGAATTTAAAATGTATATGTTCTCTAGAGGAATGAACATTGATGCTAATCTATTTGAATTAGCGTTTAATCCTCCAATGAACTTTGCCAGTGCTCGGCAAGCAGGATTAGATTCAGAAAGAATTAATACTTTTAATACAATACAAGCCGTACCTTACATGAGTAAACGCTTTGCACTTAAGAGATTTTTAGGATTAAATGAAGATGAAATGGCAGAAAATGAAAGATTATGGGGTGAAGAACAAGGTAAAGGCCAGCCTACACATACAGATGCTGCAGGCGAACTGCGTAGTGCAGGGTTATCCGCAGCAGGTATGGAGGGAGACTTAGGTATGGCAGGAAATCTAGCCGCTCCTGCTGATATGGGAATGGGCATGGATGCAGGAATGGGCGGCATGGGCGGTGGCATGCCTCCGGCTGCACCGATGGGTGGTGCAGCTCCATCGATAGGATAAATAGATATATGATACTACGAGAACTTTTTTACATTGACCCTAACACAAGACATGTTGCAAGCGATATGCGGTATAATCCAGATGATGATAAATCGTTAATGCAGCGGTCAGATACGCGCAAGACACGGTTGTCTCTCAGACAAATTAACGAATTACGTAAGAGCAGCGAAGCTCATATTTTAGAACAAGAGGTTGAATTAGCATTTGTTCATTCAATGTATTCAACACCGCCCCCGGCGGCATAAATAATTTCTAAAATATTAAAAAACCACCGGTTTGACCCCATATTTACGTTCTTTTTTATAAGTAGTGTAAATATAAGACAGCCTTGTATAAAATTTATCACAGGAGATTAACATGACTGACCGTACAAAATTTGAAGCCATGCTTGAGGCATTGATCAACGAAGATCATGAAGCAGCAAAAGATATTTTTCACAACATTGTAGTAGGTAAATCACGCGAGATTTACGAAAGATTATTAGCAGAAGAATTTGAAGAAGAAGAAGAAGAAGATGCTGAAGATGATTCTGAAGATGACGCATTTGGTGATGATGAAGAAGGCGAAGACGATGACATGTTTGGTGCTGACGACGAAGAAGGCGAAGACGATGACATGTTTGGTGCTGACGACGAAAACGATGAATTTGGTGATGACGAATTTGGTGATGAAGGCGATGAAGGTTTAGAAGACCGCGTTCTTGATTTAGAAGATGCATTAGACGAATTAAAATCAGAATTTGAACAATTATTAGCCGGCGAAGAAGATGAACCAGAACATGATGACATGTTTGGCGGCGACGAATTAGGCGACGACGACGACATGGCCGGTATGGATGACATGGGCGGCGACGAATTCGGCGCAGGGGAAGAAGAAAATGAATTCCAAAGCATGTTTGAATATGTAAACAAAGTTGCATTACCTAAACATGGTAACAACGGTGATAACAACACAAGTTTGTTTAATAAACCTAAATACAATGACATGGGCGGCGTAGCTCCTAAATTTGGTGGCACAGCTTCAGGCGAAGGCACTAAAGGTGGATTATTAAAACCTACAACAACTAAAATGGACGGCGGAAACCAAAATGTACCTGGCAACGCAAAAGCTCCTAAGTTACAAAAAGTACCTGCAGGACACGGTAGTGAAAGAAAAGGCACTGGCGAAAAAGCAGCAAACACAAGAAGTTTGATACCAGGTAGAAAGTAATATATGTTACATCTCCGAGAAAACCTTAGCTTCAACGAAGCACAAATGATCGTTGAATCCGACGACAAGGAAGGAAAAAGTTTGTATATGAGCGGTATTTGTATACAAGGCGGTATCCGTAACGCAAATCAACGTGTGTATCCTGTGAGCGAGATTAGCAAGGCTGTTAAAACCCTCAACGATCAAATTCAAAACGGTTATTCTGTGCTCGGAGAAGTAGATCATCCAGATGATCTAAAAATAAACT
>Ga0209297_1001460_pt1 | contig 13764 bp, 13 predicted proteins | sample S_130805_MF_Meta_FD_187322 | JGI IMG/M metagenome (GOLD analysis project Ga0209297, IMG submission 187322) | Freshwater microbial communities from Lake Simoncouche, Canada to study carbon cycling - S_130805_MF_MetaG (SPAdes) (version 2) | ecosystem: Environmental > Aquatic > Freshwater > Lake ... | reverse complement strand
TCTTTGGCGGTATTTACTTAGGTCGAAAAGGCACTGCTTATGTGACTGCAGTTTCCCCGCCAGTTTCCCTTTTAATCTCAGCCTTTTTGCTAATGCCAACTCTTGGCGGCAGCTCATTTGCCCCAACAAAGTTTTTAATTGATTTAGTATCTGGCCTTGCAGCCGTATCGTTTTATTTACTAACTGGTGCTGGGATTGCTTGGTTTGTTTGGTATAAAAATGAAAAAAATAAAGGAAGATCCTCACTTTCCAGCGAGTTTTAACTCCTTACGAAGTTCAGGTGGCAGTGAGAAGAGCAGATGCTCCTCTGTTGCAGTAATTGTTTCAACATCACCAAAGCCACGAGCTGCTAGCCAATCAAGTAAATCTCTTACTAATATCTCAGGCACAGAAGCACCACTTGAAACGCCAATTGTGTTAACTCCAGTTAGCCACTCATCTTTTGCTTCAGCTGCGTAATCAATTAGGTAAGCAGCTTTAGCACCATACTCCAGTGATACCTCAACTAATCGAACTGAGTTAGAGGAGTTAGTTGAACCAACCACTAGTACTAAGTCGGCAAGGGGTGCGAGCTCTTTGATCGCTACCTGCCGGTTTTGGGTGGCGTAACAAATATCATCACTTGGTGGATCCATTAAGTTAGGAAACTTTTTACGAAGCTCTGCCACCGTGGCTAAGGTTTCATCCACACTTAATGTGGTCTGAGATAACCAAACTACCTTGTTTTCATCTCTTACGGTTATGTCTTTAATACTTTCAATACCATCAACTAATTGAATGTTGTTTGGTGCTTCACCAGCTGTGCCATCAACCTCTTCATGTCCTTCATGTCCGACTAGCAAAATATCGTAATCATCGGAGGCAAATCTGCGCGCTTCATGGTGAACCTTAGTTACCAATGGGCAGGTAGCATCAATTGTTTTTAGGTTTCTAGCCGCTGCCTCTTCATGAACTGTTGGCGATACGCCGTGGGCAGAAAAAACCACAATCTTTCCCTCTGGTACTTCATCAGTTTCTTCAACAAAAATCGCACCTCGTGCTTCTAAGGTTGCCACCACATGTTTGTTGTGAACAATCTGCTTTCGCACATAAACCGGTGCACCATAGAGATCTAAAGCTTTTTCAACTGTAACAACTGCGCGATCAACGCCAGCGCAATACCCGCGAGGTGCTGCAAGTAATACCCGTTTTTTCATCTCCTGGCTCATGTGCCCATCCTAATTGATGGCAGAAGTGATTAGATTTACCCTATGGCGCCAGAGTTTACTTACCAGGATCTACTGCCAATTGGTGAGGATAAAACCGAGTACCGGCTGCTCTCAAGCGAAGGCATCTCAACCTTTACCGCCGAAGGACGAGAGTTCTTAAAGGTCTCACCTTCCGCGATCAGTAATTTAACTCAAGTGGCAATCCATGACATCTCCCATTACCTAAGGGCTGAACATCTGCAACAACTTGCAAATATTTTAAAGGACCCAGAGAGCTCACCTAATGATCGCTTTGTGGCAATAGATCTATTAAAAAATGCCAATATTTCAGCCGGTGGAATCTTGCCGATGTGTCAGGACACTGGAACTGCAATTGTGATGGGTAAAAAAGGCCAACAAGTTTTAACTGAGGAAAAAGATGAGATCTCAATTTCAAAAGGAGTATATGACGCATTTACTAAATTAAATTTGCGCTACTCCCAATTAGCACCAGTGACGACTTGGGAGGAAAAAAATACCGGCAATAATCTGCCCGCCCAGATTGAGATTTATTCAGATACTGATCATGCCGATGAGTACAACTTTTTATTTATTGCCAAAGGCGGCGGTAGTGCTAATAAATCATTTTTATACCAAGAGACTAAAGCGGTTTTAAATCCAACCTCATTTATGAGTTGGTTAGATGAAAAACTTCGCTCACTTGGCACCTCAGCTTGTCCGCCTTATCACCTAGTTGTAGTCATCGGTGGCACAAGTGCTGAGTACACTGTTAAGACTGCAAAGCTTGCCAGCACTAAGTACTTAGATTCTCTGCCAACTAAGGGGGATGCTAAAACTGGTCATGGCTTTAGAGATCTTGAGTTAGAGAAAGAGATTTTAAAGTTAACTCAAAATATCGGCATTGGCGCCCAATTTGGTGGCAAGTACTTCTGTCATGATGTTCGAGTAGTTCGTCTACCTCGTCATGGCGCATCACTTCCAATTGCAATCGCGGTATCTTGTTCAGCAGATCGACAGGTGAAGGCAAAAATCAATAAGGATGGCATCTTTATTGAAAAACTAGAGACTGAACCTGCTCACTTCCTGCCAGCAACAACTGCAGATGATTTAGCAACCGATGAAATAAAGATTGATTTAAATCAGCCAATGAAGGCTATTTTGGCTCAATTATCAAAGTATCCAGCCAAGACTCGGGTAAGCCTGACCGGCACATTAGTTGTTGCCCGCGATCTTGCTCATGCAAAGATAAAAGAGTTGTTAGATAGTGGAAAAGAAATGCCAAAGTATTTAAAGGATCATGCAGTTTATTACGCAGGCCCAGCGAAGACTCCTGCTGGTTACGCCTCTGGCTCATTTGGTCCAACTACTGCTGGCCGAATGGATTCATATGTTGAGCAATTCCAAGCAGCAGGTGGTTCATTAATTATGTTGGCAAAGGGAAATCGCTCTGAAGCAGTTTCATCTGCGTGTAAGAAGTATGGTGGATTTTATTTAGGATCAATTGGTGGACCAGCCGCCCGACTTGCGCAAGACTGTATTAAAAAAGTTGAGGTTTTAGATTATGAAGAGCTTGGTATGGAGGCGGTTTGGAAGATTGAGGTAGAAAACTTTCCAGCTTTTATAATTATTGATGACAAAGGAAATGATTTTTATGCCCAGACTCGCAAACCTTTAAACATTGGCAAGCGGCCAGAGTAGTTTTTTAATACCAGCGAGATCTTTTAAACTTACTCCACGCCTTACAAGGGGTTTCATACCGCTCTTGGATGTATTTAAGTCCCCAGGTAATTTGGGTAACTGGGTTAGTGCGCCAATCAGTACCAACTACCTCCATCTTGGTGGCTGGAAGTGCTTGCGCAATTCCATGAGCCCCAGAGCTTTTATTTCTAGCCTTGTAATTCCAGTGGCTCTCTTTTGTCCAAAGTTGATCAAGACAGGCAAACTGAGCATCTGACCATTGATAGGTGTTGGTCGCTAAATTCTTTGCAATCTCTTTTGCGCCATCAGGTTCGCGAGCTAAATCCACCTGGCGGGCGGCCAGGGAAACCAAAGCCATCGCTGAGGCATCCACAGTTTTAATCGCATCTAACTCAAGTAGGGATGGAGTGGTATCGCCTGCGCCATCGACTCCTTGGCCATCACCAGCATCTGGTGTGGGTTGGGTATTTGGAATGGTCACATAAACCTGAAGGGTGCCGGAGGCGTAGGTCGGTTCAACCGCCATTAAGAAAAAGGCCATGAAGGCAGCAAAAAGGGAGAGTCGGCGGACTCCAATCGGGCGCAGGTGGATAGCTGCTCGCTTCATCTCTGCCCCTCCCTTCTCTCTACTGGCCAGTTATTGGCCCTCTCTGACTGCTTTAGGGTGTCAGCCAGGGGTGGGAGGGGCAACTTTATAGAGGCGTGTGGCGGCATTATGTTTATATTCACAGGCTTCCTCAGATATAAAACCGCAGGTCAGACACTATGAAGTCCGATTTATCCCTTATGTCGTAACAGGGGTGAAATCAGCTTGTAAAGTTGATTGGCTCCTCAAGAAGCTCAGTTACTAAGGCTGCGATCTGGGATCGCTCGCTGCGGGTCAAGGTGATGTGGGCGAAGAGCGGGTGGCCCTTAAGTGACTCAACCACAGCAACCACACCATCATGGCGGCCAACCCGAAGGTTGTCCCGTTGGGCGACGTCATGGGTGAGGATGACCCGAGAGCCTTGGCCAATTCGAGAGAGCACCGTTAGTAGAACACCTCGTTCGAGAGATTGGGCCTCATCAACAATTACAAAGGAGTCATGCAGAGAGCGACCGCGGATATGAGTCAGGGGCAGAACCTCAATTAATCCTCGCTCGATCACCTCATCAATTACCTGCTGGCTGACCAGTGAGCCAAGGGTGTCAAAAACCGCTTGGGCCCAAGGTGACATCTTTTCATTTTCACTGCCAGGTAAGTAGCCAAGCTCTTGTCCACCAACTGCATAAAGTGGACGGAAGATAACTACCTTCTTATGTAACCGCTTTTCCAAAACCGCTTCAAGGCCAGCTGATAATGCCAACGCACTCTTACCAGTTCCAGCCCGCCCGCCGAGGGAGACAATTCCAATTTCATTATCTAGCAAAATATCTAGGGCAACTCTTTGTTCGGCGCTTCTGCCATGCAATCCAAAAGCTGCTCGATCTCCTCGCACTAACTTCAGATGTTTATCTGGTGTTACCCGGGCTAGGGCGCTGCCTTTTTCAGAGTGCAGGACAACTCCAGTGTGGCATGGATGAGTTTTTGCCAACTCATGTGGAATCCGTTCATTCTCATAAAGGGCGTCAATAATTGTTGAGCCAACACTCTCTTCAACCATGCCAGTCCAGCCACTGCTGCTGGCAAGTTCGGCCCGATACTCCTGCGCCTCAACACCAACTGAGGATGCTTTAACTCGCAGCGGCAAATCTTTAGTTACTAACACAACCTTACGGCCATCTGCCATTAGGTTTTTAGCGATCGCTAAAATTCTTGAGTCATTTGAACCATCTCGCAAAAAGCCTGCTGGCAGTTTTGAAACATCTGAGTGGTTTAACTCAACTGATAATGATCCGCCCACATCATTGATTGAGATTGGATGATCTAATCTGCCACTTTTCACACGTAGATCATCAAGGGTGCGAAGGGCTGCCCGGGCAAAGTAGCCAAGATCTGGGTGATCGCGCTTGGTCTCAAGTTCGCCAATTACCGTGATCGGGATGATTACTTCATGTTCGGCAAACCTAGTTAGTGCAACTGGATCAGCAAGTAGCACGCTGGTATCTAAGACATATGTGATTCGGGCAAGATTTGGCTGAGCAGATACTGACTTTAAGACAATAGATTCATTGGCCAAGTTCTATCATCGCAATCTGTTTAATTGTGCTGAAGGTTTTGGAAGAATAGGTAAACGGTAAATTATTAAGACAACTATTCAGTGCAGACACGCAAGGGCTAAAGGTTAAGTTTAGGTGAAGGAGTTCACCGGTACTTTTTAGGCTTCCCGCTTTACCTTTCGTTCAATCCAAATTGACGCAACTGGCAGGGTGCCGGCTAGCAAAAATAGGCCAGTACTGATTAAAGATTTCCGCTTGGCAATACAAAGATGCAAAGCTGCCAGCAAATAGATCGGATAGGTAAAGCCGTGCACGATTGGAATCCAAATAAACCGTTCGTAGAAAGTGCCATCTGAAAGCAAGTACTTAGCCGGCATATAAACAAACCAAAGCAGCAAAGACATTACTCCGGCCCAAATCGCCATTACGCGAAATCTTAGGATTACACCATTCATTTTTTAACTCCGCTCTTTAAAACTTTCTTCGGTTTACGAAATTGTGGAAATAGTGGTGCGATTAAGAGTAGTACTCCCATAAACCACCAGACCACTACATAGGAGATGTGTTGCCAGTAAAAGCCGGCAACCTGTTGGGATATCTGTGGGGTTGGTATAAATGAGGAATTACTACTTACTTTGCCACCAATCTTCTCTGATTGTAAAACAATATAGCCATCAAATAAGAATGGATTCTCCTTGCTTACAACTAAGGCCGGATCAATTCGGGATAGCTCACCTGGCTTTGTAAATGCTCGATCCACATTTTGTCTTGGGTATAGCCGGCCGGTTAGATAGATATCTGAAGTAATTACTTCCAGGGGTTGACCTGCAATACCGCGAACAACTAAAACAGAGTGGCCAGTGCTTAACTTAAGTAATCTGACATCTAGGTTAGCAATTTTGCCTTCTGATATTTTCTGATCTCGAGCAATATAGGAAGTTGAGTAAATTCCATCAGCATAAACAATTCGGTTGATTGCTTTAACTGGTAGGTTCATTCCGGCTGATGCCACATCAGTTAAGGCGACTAGGGGTTGATCTGGTTTTACAGCAGTTGCCACATTCATCGCCTGGGCACGATGTAATTGCCACATACCAAGTTCATAGGTTGAATAGATTAAAAGCAGCCAGGTAGTAGTTAATAAAATTAACCTGATCACTCTCTTCATTTTAAGCAAAACTACTCTTGATCTTTGCGATCTATTAATCTCTTATATCTTCGATAAAAGCTAACCATTAGAAATACCATAGCCAGGGTCAAAAAAATCATAGTTAATGAGCCGGCAACTCCCACATCAAAATTTCTACTCTCATCCATATCTACTTCACCCCTTCGGTAATGACTCAAGCCTACTTAAGCATTCCTAAATGGTTCTACACTTAGCACTGTGACTCATCCCAAAGTTCTTACCGATCCTAGGCTTATGCAGCGCTATGGGATTAAGCCAGCTGGTAATAAGCGGTATCTGCTTACTGGGAGTTTGATATTAGTTGTGGCCTCTTGGTTTATTTGGAGCGGTTACAACGCGGCAAACCCGGCGGTTAGATCTGACTTAATTTCATTTAAAAGTATTGATCATCAAAGTATTTCAATTACCTATTCAATCCAAGCCAGAAATATAAATATTGATCACAGTTGTTCTTTAGTTGCTCGCGATCTTGAAAAAAATACAGTTGGTGAAGTCTCTGATCTAATGCCAGCTGGATCGTTATTGGCAGGTAAAAATCAGCGCACCGTTGTGATATCCACTCGATTACCTGCGGTAAATGCAGGAATTTCAAGTTGCGAGTAACCTTTACTACTTATGAATCAACCTACTCAAACCTGGCTGACCCAGGAAGCTGCAGATCGTCTGACGGCAGAGCTTGCCGACTTAGAGGGTCCACTTCGTGCTGAAATAATTAAAAAAATTGAAACTGCCAGAGCTGAAGGTGACTTAAAAGAAAACGGTGGCTACCACGCAGCACGGGAAGAGCAAGGAAAGATTGAGGGCAGAATTCGCCAACTAAAACACATGTTAGAACATGCACATATTGGAACTCCACCAGCAAGTGAATCCGGAGTTGTAGGTCTTGGTATGTTGGTAACTGTTGATATTGGTGGAGATGAACTTAAGTTTTTACTTGGATCTCGTGAGATTGCAAGTGGTGATGTTGATGTTTACTCTGAAAAGTCACCTCTTGGTGCAGCGGTATTGGGTGCAAAGGTTGGTCAAACAGTTAACTACACCGCGCCGAATGGAAAACAAATTGCAGTTGCAGTGCTTGAGGCACAGCCTTTTAATTAATTACTTGTTAGCTGCGTTGTTGTACTTGCGCACACTAAGTGGCACAAAGATTGCCATAATAATCACCATATAAATCAGTGACATAAGTAGTGGATTATCACTTGGGAAAGACCCAGCGGTTGCACCAAATTCATTCTTTAAACCAAATAACTCCCGGCAGCCGGCCACCATGGTTGATACTGGATTCCACTCAGCCACATACTGCAGTGCTTTTGGCATACCAGTTGTTGGCGCAAATGCGTTTGATAAAAAGGTTAGTGGAAAAACTGCAATAAATGTTGCGTTCTGAGCAACTCGTTCATCTTTTACAGCTAATCCAATTAATACTCCAACCCAAGACATAGCAAAACCAAATAAGAATAAGAAAAGAAAACCTAAAGTAATTTTTAGGGGACCTGAGGATGGCCGCCAGCCAACAACAAAGCCAGTTATTCCCATGGCAGCTAAGACCACGATATTTAATACGCCATCACCTAAGGTTCGACCAAATACAACAGCTGATCTTGAAATTGGCAGAGATCTAAAACGATCAATTAATCCTTTTTGCATATCAGCAGCTAAGCCAACTGCGGTAGCTGCAAGGGTAAAAGCAACTGTTTGAACAAATATTCCGGGCATTAGTAACTGCACATATCCGCCGGGTTGACCAGTATCAATTGAGCCACCAAATACATACCTAAATAACAAAACAAACATGATTGGTTGAATCGTTGAGAAAATTAAAACTTCAGGCACTCTGGCAAGTTGGAGCAACTGACGTTTGGTGATGATTAGCGCATCTGAAATTGCATTCATTATCTTCCACCTCGTTTTGCCTTAGGGTCTACTACCTCTTCAGTTTTTTCCTCTGCTACATGTCCGGTCAAAGATAAGAAAACATCGTCAAGTGATGGTCGCTTCAGACCGATATCTAGCGGATGAATACCTTTTTCATCAAGTAATTTAGCCGCTTCAATTAATGCTTTGCTGCCAGTTGTTACAGGTGCTGAAATTTGTCGAAGTCCTTCATCAACATTTATTGCACTACCGCTGACCTTGGCAACAATTTCTTTAGCTGCTGCTAAGTGTTGACTTTCAACTACGATCTCAAGGCGCTCACCACCAACTTGTTTCTTTAAAGTGTCAGAAGTTCCGCGAGCAATAACTTTTCCATGATCAATTACTGCAATCTCATCTGCAAGATGATCGGCCTCTTCTAAGTATTGAGTTGTTAGCAATAAAGTAACGCCGCCCTTTACTAACTCATCAATTACTCCCCACATATCTTGGCGCCCTCTTGGATCAAGGCCAGTGGTTGGTTCATCTAAAAATAAAACTTTTGGTTTAACAATTAATGAAGCTGCTAAATCTAATCGCCTTCTCATGCCACCGGAGTAAGTTCTGATTGGTCTTTTTGCTGATTCAGTTAATGAAAATTGTTCAAGTAATTCAACTGCTCGCTCTTTTGCTTGCTTTGCAGATAGATGATAAAGCCGGCCAAACATAATTAAATTATCCCAACCAGTTAATGTCTCATCAACAGCTGCATATTGACCAGATAACCCGATTATTTTTCTAACCTCATCCGGATGTTTTAAAACATCAATCCCAGCAACAGTTGCTTTACCGGAATCAGGTGAAAGAAGCGTGGCAAGAATTCGCACAGTTGTCGTTTTGCCGGCACCGTTTGGGCCTAATACGCCTAAAACTGTTCCCTCTTCAACATCAAGATTTAATCCATCAAGCGCTTTAACTTTGCCTTTGTTATAGGTCTTTACTAAATTTTCAGCGATAACAGCCTTCATACGCATGATCATAATCTAAAGTTGGGTAGACTAGGAATACAAGATGAGTTTTTTACGTTCATCAGAAGTCTAGTAAACCTAAAATAGAGACAGGAATAAAATTTAATGGCTAAATCTCCAGATAAATCTGCTCCAAAATCAGGCGAAAGTAGCGGTCCGCTTACCCATAAAGAAATCATGATCGTATTAAGCGGTCTTATGACTGGCATGTTGCTTGCAGCACTTGATCAGACAATTGTCTCGACTGCGCTTAAAAATATTGTTGAAGATTTTAATGGATTAAATCATTACACCTGGGTAGTAACTGCATACCTTCTAACATCAACAGCTTCAACACCTCTTTATGGAAAAATCTCAGATCTATATGGTCGCCGGCCAGTATTTCAGTTTGCGATTATCACATTTTTAATTGGCTCATTATTAGCTGGTGCTTCTCAAAATATGACTCAACTTATTTTCACTCGCGCCTTGCAAGGTGTAGGCGCTGGCGGATTAATGGCACTTACCTTCGTAATTATTGGTGACATCGTTTCTCCACGTGAGCGCGGTAAGTATCAAGGCTACTTTGGTGCGGTTTGGGGACTTTCTTCAGTTGCAGGTCCTTTACTTGGTGGATTTTTCTCAGACCACGCAACGATCTTGGGTGTCACTGGATGGCGCTGGATTTTCTATATCAATATTCCATTTGGAATTTTGGCTTTAGTTATTACATCCGCTGTTCTGCATATTCCAAAAGTTAAACGTGAGCACAAGATTGATTACTTTGGTGCATTAATTTTGGTTTTAGCAGTGAGCGCAGTTTTATTAGCAGTCTCAGTTTATGGACCAGAAGATGGTTGGACAGATTCAAGAACATTAACTGTCTTTGGTTTAGGAATATTCTTAACGCTCTCATTCCTTTGGCAAGAGACTCGCGCAACGGAACCAATTTTGCCATTACGGCTATTTAAGAATCAGACTTTCTCACTTACCTCAGCATTAGGTTTTATTATCGGTGCCGGAATGTTTGGTGCGATTGTTATGTTGCCACTTTACTTACAGGTAGTTAAGGGTAATTCAGCGACATCAGCTGGACTTAAGTTAATTCCATTAATGCTAGGCATTGTTTCAATGTCAATATTTAGCGGTAAGAGAATCACCACTACTGGAAAATACAAGATATTCCCAATAGTTGGAGCCGCAATTATGACTTTGGGCTTAATTTTGATGTCAACCTTAAATGAAACTACTTCATTTGGCATACTCTCAATTTATGCAATTATGGTTGGTGCTGGCCTTGGATTATCAATGCAAACCATTGTGATCGCATTGCAGAATTCAGTTGACTTCCAAGATATGGGAATTGCTACCTCCTCAAATACCTTCTTTAGGTCTTTAGGTGGAGCCTTCGGTACTGCAATATTTGGAACAATATTTAGCAACCGTGTTGCGTATTACCTACAAGATAATATTGCAGCATTACAAAGTACTGATCCACAATCTCTAACTGGATTTGATCCAGCAAAGTTAAAGGAAATTACAACAAATACTTCGGTAATCTCTACTTTGCCTCCAGTAATTAGAGAAACTGTTCTTCACAGCTTTGCGCAGACTTTCCATATGGTATTTCTTGCAGCCGCTCCTGTTACTTTTATTGGATTCGTGCTTGCGTTCTTCTTAAAAGAAAAACCTTTGCAAAGCAGCACGGCACATCACGCGGCAAAAACTGAAGCAGCTGGTGAGGCGGTAGGTTAAATCAAGCTAAACAGATTTGGCAGAAATCCTTTCGCGGAACTTCCGCGAGAGGTTTCTGTTTTATCTTCAGTAGCTTTTCTTGTTGCAGTTGGTTTTGGTTTAATTATCCCGGCAGTACCAATTTTTGCCTCATCATTTGGTGTTAGTAAAACCGCAATCGGTCTAATTATTTCTAGTTTTGCGATTATGCGGTTTTCATCTGGCCTAATCTCTGGAAAACTTGTAGACAGGTTTGGCGAGCGAGCAGTTCTTGGGTTTGGCTTATTTATGATTTCCTTTTTTACTTTCCTAACTGCACTATCTCAAAGTTATGCCCAACTCTTAACATTTAGAACCCTCGGCGGCCTTGGCTCATCTATGTTTTCAGTATCTGCTGGCTCACTATTAATGAGGTCTGTAAGTGATGATTATCGCGCCAGAGCGCAATCCTTATATAACGGAGGCTTTCTAGTTGGTGGAGTTGCCGGACCTGCATTTGGTGGAATCCTTGCTGGCATTTCACTTCGTGCCCCATTTTTTGTTTATTCAATTACGTTGGCAATGGCTGGCATGACTGCATTAGTTTTTTTAAGTGAAAAGCGGTTAGGGGTTAAGGTTGATGTGCCGACCAGTAAAATTGGGCAAACTACATTAAGTCAAGCGTTAAAGCTTCGCCCGTATCAGATTGCTTTAGTTTTAGCATTTTTAAATAACTGGGTTTTATTTGGATTACGTTCATCAATTTTGCCGCTCTTTGTTACTGAAAAACTCAACTCAACAGCATCTGTTGCTGGCCTCGGTATAACTATTGGCGCACTAATCCAAGGAATATTTTTGCTTAGGGCAGGAAGATTTTCAGATGAAAAGGGCAGGAAGGCTGCTCTCCTATTCGGTAGCACCTTTGTTTTATTTGGAATATTGATGCTCTCATTTACTACCAATCCAACTCTTTACTTTATTTCAATGGCGTTATTTGGATTAGGTGGAGCATTTGTTGGCACCGCACCTGGCAGTGTGGTTGGTGACATTATTCGCGGTCGCGGTGGCCAGGTAATTGCAGCCTGGCAGATGGCCGGAGATGCCGGAATGATTGTTGGCCCAGTCTTAGTTGGATTTTTAACTGATAATTACAGTTACCGAACAGCTTTCTTATTCTCTGCCGGTATTTGGGTTTTTGCTATTTTACTTGCCACGGTTCTACCAGAAACTAGATTGTCACACTTAAAAACAGATTTAATTATTGATAAAAACAATCAGGAGCTGTGATCTCTCACAGCTCCTGATTGGAAATGCTTTTATTTATCGGTCGTTACGCAAGATAGAAAGCAGACGTAATACCTCAAGATATAGCCAGACAATAGTTACCATCAGGCCAAATGATGCGCGCCAAGATTCCTTCTCTGGTACCCCAGCTGCAACACCTTTTTCAATTTGATCAAAATCAAGTACAAGGAAGAAGCTAGCTAGAGCAACACCGGCAACAGCAAGAAGTAATCCAAGGCCGGATACTCCATAAAATCCATAGCCTTTACCGACGCCAAAAAATGATGCGATCATTGAAACAAAGCCAAGAATGAAATAGCCAATCGCTGCGCCCATTACTGCACGGGTGAATTGTGGAGTCGCGCGAAGTCTGCCGCTGCGATACATAAACAACACACCAGCAAAAGCTGCAATTGTTCCAATTACTGCTTGGCTAACAATTCCTGGGTAAAAAGATTCGTAGTAGTGACTTAATGTGCCAAGTGCTAAACCTTCTAGAACTGCATATGCAATTACTAATCCAGGCTTAATTGATTTACTAAAGCTAATTGCTATAGCAATACCAAATGCACCTAAGAATCCAATTAGTAGCGCGCCTTGTCCGAGATTTGCACTCCAAGCGAGCGCACCAACCACAACTAATATTGCAAATAAAAATCCAGTTTTCGCAACGACATCTTCAATTGTCATGCGACCTGTGCGAATTGATGAGGCTGCGGGAGCGTTGTAACTTTGCTCTAGTTGATCAACCTGCATGTTCTTAGGTTGATTAAATGCCTTGCCAAGTACAGGGTTTGAGCTTTTCATCCATCTCCTTCTATAGAAGTAAGTAGCTAGGTAGTTCTGGTTTTACTTACTTAGGTAGTAAACAAATATTAATGATTCTCGATTCCCACTGCTATTCCTACTAGCCAGTTGAAACTTAATCTTTGCTGAAGATTCGCAGGAATTGAGCGTGCCCCCGGTGGGGGTCGAACCCACACTTGTGCGATTTTAAGTCGCATGCCTCTGCCATTGGGCTACAGGGGCGAATCTTCAGGGGGTAAATCTACCTGTCTTTTGCGCCGCCAATTTCATCTCATTCTTCGCCTATTTGATTAGGGACCAAGCCATTCCATCCAAGATATCTGACTCAGATGCAACAAATTCAGCAGCTCCAGTTGCTGCCATGATTCTAGAAAGTACCAATGAACCCGCTGTGATTACATCAACTCTGCCAGGATGCATAAAGCCTAAGGATGCGATCTGATCTTTATTCATAGATTGAAAACTTGCCGCAACCTTATGAACTTTATCAGATGAGATTCTAGAAAGATGGATCAGGTGGCGGTCGTAATCAGTTAACTCAAGGGCTGAAGCCGCAACGGTTGTAGCAGTGCCGGCAACTGCAACCAAAGTTTTAGCAGTCGTAATCGGCACAACAGCTGCTGCTTGAGTAATCGCAATATCAATATCAACAATTGCTTGGGCGATTTGGGCCATAGATGGTGGTTGGGTATTTAAGTGTCGCTCACTCATGCGAACACACCCAATATTCACACTCTTTGCAAACTCTACCTTTTCACTTCCAAAGACAAACTCAGTTGATCCACCACCTATATCAACAACTAAAAAGGGAGCATCACTTTGTCTTAACTCTTTTGTCGCACCAATAAATGAAAGCTCTGCTTCT